>AMCI01009707.1_pt1 | contig 20502 bp, 13 predicted proteins | sample 419838 | NCBI WGS metagenome assembly AMCI01 (sample SAMN01090643, study PRJNA158313) | gut metagenome
CTCAATGAAAATTCATTATTCTAACCTATGAACAAACTTTGGCGCATTCTTTTGGCCTGCATGTTTTTTCTGCACCACTGCTGTGGCAAATGTCGGTGACTGGAGCATGCACCTCGCCTACCACAATACCAGTGCCAATGTGGTCGCTGGGGAGGAAATCTATGCGGTCTTCGAGGGCAATCTTCTGGCTTACCGTCCAAAGGACAACGAGGTGCGGTTCTTCTCGCGCCTCAATGGCTTGAACGGGAAAAACATTACGCGCATCGGCTATTCGGAAAGCGAAAAGTGCGTGGTGCTGCTCTACGACAACTTCCAGATCGACTTGTTTTATCCTCAGGATGAAACTGTGGTCAGCATTCCACAGATTCGCCAGACGGGTGCCGACCGTTTGAAGTCCAACAACCTGTTTGTTAATGGCTCGGATGCCTTAATTTCCGTCAATGACGGGGTCATCCACATTAGTCTATCCAAACAGGAAATTGTCGGCTACTATGTACTGAACAAGAATATCGGAGCTGCGGCCTTATATAAGGACTACTACTATGCCTCTGACGCAGGCCACCTCTATCGTTGTGCGACATCGGGCAACCCGCTGGATTTCCATGAATGGGAGATCATCCAGAATGCCGCCTTCTTCAAGTTCCTCATCTGTGGAGACTACCTCTATGGCAGTACGGTGGCAAACCAACCCAACGGCTATACAACAGGACTATGGCTGATGAATGCAGATGGGGTTTCGTTCAAACGCATTACCGACGCTGTATATCCGCTTATGTCGGTTGGGGGCACCAAACTCACTTTGGTCTCAGGTGCGAAACTGAGGGTGATTGATGCGCAAAACCCCACTACTTTCGAATTGGACATCAATAGAAAGAACAGCTGGAAGGGGGTAAGCCGCATGCACGACGGCACCTTTTGGATGAGCGATGGCTACCAGGGACTGCAGGCCTATACTGTGGCAGGTGACAGTCTCAAAACGGTAGGCGATGCCATTGGCAACTACGGACCACGCCGCGACCTGTGTTATTATATGCGCCCCTATGGCAACAAACTGTATATTGCTGGCGGACGCCTCGACCCTTATGACCGCGACCATTATCCCGGTACGATTATGACCTATGAAAACGGGAAATGGAATTACTTCCAGGAGGAAGGCATCCAAACCGAAACCGGAGTGAAATACCGCGATATCACATCGGTGGTGGTCGACCCCAAAAATCCCGACCATGTTGTAGCTACTTCAGGCGGTACAGGCCTCTATGATTTCGAAAAACAACATTTCTCCCAGCATACGGACAATACCAACAGTCCGCTGCAAAGTGCCGCAGGCAAAGACAGAAGTTATGTGCGCCTCGACGGTTTGAACTACGATGCCAAGGGCAATCTCTGGTTGGTCAACAACACGATGCAGGATACCATCCTGCGCGCCCGTCATCCTGACGGCTCTTGGAAAAGCTTCTACTTCGAACCTATCAAGAAAGCGCCAACCTGCGAAAAAACCCTTATCGACAGCAAGGGCCGCCTGTGGATGGCTTCCCGACGCACGGTAGAGAACCATTCAGCGGGCTTGTTCTTCCTCGACTATAACCAAACACTCGACAATACCAAAGACGATGTCTTTGCCTACAAGACAACCTTCGTCAACCAAGATGGAAAGAGCTATACCCTCGGCGGGGTCTACTGCATGGTTGAAGATGCCGACGGGTCTATTTGGGTGGGCACCAAAGCAGGTCTCTTCATCATCACCCAGCCCGATGATTACCACAAGGCTGGTTCCTACGAAACGCAGATCAAGATTCCGCGCAACGACGGTACCAACTTGGCGGACTACCTCCTAAGCGAGGTGCCTATCTCCGCCATTGCCATCGACGGTGCTGGAAGAAAGTGGATCGGTACAATCTCCAACGGCCTCTATTTGGTGAGCAAGGATGGCATGAAAGTCTTGGAACATTTCGACATGGACAATTCCCCATTGCTTTCCAATTATATCTATGCGCTCGCACCGAATCCGGAAACAGGAGAGGTCATGATCGGTACGGACAAAGGTATCTGTTCTTACCAGAGTGGTGCCAGTCAACCCGAACCCACCTTGGATAAAAACAACATCAAGGTCTATCCCAATCCGGTGAGACCGGAATACCACGGCAATGTCACGGTGAAGGGCCTGACGGAAGATGCAGAAGTCAAGGTAATGACGGCATCGGGTAACGTGGTAGCCTCCGGAAGAGCAGTTGGCGGTTCCTTCACCTGGGATGTTCGCGATGGCGTCGGAGCACGTGTAGCACCCGGCATCTACTACTTTATGATTGCTACCCAAGACGGCAAGGACGGCATCGCTGCAAAAGTAGCTGTCATCTAAGGCTGACTCCAACAACATTGGACTTGGACAAAAAAACAGCACTGGATTGGAGATTTTAGAAATAATACCCTCCTCCTCATCCTGTGTTTTTATAAAGAATCAAAACACCCCTGTTGCACATTTGCAGCAGGGGTGTTTCTTTTGTAAGAATACTCCAGTAAAAAACTTATAGGGTTCTGACAAGAACCTGATGTGATAGACACAAATGCCAAATGATACTTGGACTTGCATTTTCGTTGTCCTAACCTTCTTTAGCAGATTCTCCGAATGAGGGTAAGTCCATCGCGCAGCGGAAGAATGACCTTCTCCACGCGAGAATCAGCTGCCACCTTGTCGTTGAAAGCCCGGATGCCCACAGTCTGGGCATCGTGATCGTAGGCTGCATCGACCACATGACCGTCCCAAAGCGTATTGTCTGCCAGAATATACCCCCCCACATTCAAATACTGCATGATGAGGTCATAATAGTCACTGTAGTCCCGCTTGTTGGCATCAATGAAAGCCATGTCGATTTGCAGGTTCATCGTAGGCAAGAGGGAGAATATGTCCCCCACTATAAGGTTGATTTGAGGAGGATAAGGAGAATTCTCCAACCAAGGACGCGTGAAATCCTCCTGTTCGTCATTGATCTCAAAGGTATGAATGATGCCATCTTCCGTCATTCCCGCCGCCATACAAAGGGCAGAATACCCCGAATAGGTACCAATTTCCACCACAGTTTTCGGACGAATCATCCCCGTCAGCATCTTCAGCAACTGCCCCTGCAAATGCCCCGAAGCCATGCGCGGCCGGAGCAAATGCAGATGGGTCGCCCGATAAAGGCGGTAAAGGTAATCATCTTCCGGAGATATGTGGTCGATGATATATTGTTCCAAAAGGTCGTTCTCCTCTATCATTTCCATTAGTTTCTAATCACTTCCTTACCTTCTTCGTCAAGCAGGTTGCGCACAATGTTCATTTCCATAAAGGAAGTACGCTGTTCCTTGCGCTGACTGCCCAGGTAGCAAATACGGTCTTCACCATGCAGAACACCATCTTCCTGCAATTTGTGCAAGGCTGCAATCAAGAATTCATGACCAAAGGTCTTGGTCGGCATGTGCAGGGCATAGACACCATAAGACAGGGCAAGATGGCGTACCGTAGTCTCCTTATAGCAAATAGCCAAAGTCACACACTTACCTCGGAAAGAGGATACATAACGAGCAGTGCGACCAGAAAAACTATCCATGATAATGGCTCTCAATCCCATCAATTGTGTAGCCATCACCGCCTCCTTTGAGAAGAATTCAGTCACATCAGGATGAGCAGAGAGCGGAACATCAAAACCGCCGATATCGTGAAGACTATCTTTTTCTGCCTGCAACGCTACAGAAGCCATCACCTTCACTGCCTCTACTGGATAATCACCGTAAGCGGTCTCACCACTCAACATCAACGCATCGGTGCGACTGTAAACCGCATTGGCAATGTCAGTCACTTCTGTACGTGTAGGACGCGGATTGCGAATCATGCTCTGCAACATCTGCGTAGCAACAATGACGGGTTTGTGAGCTCGAATAGCCTTGTTTACCAAACGGCGCTGGATACCAGGAATACGTTCCTGTGGCACCTCGATACCCAAGTCGCCACGTGCCACCATGATACCGTCGGCCTCTTCCAAAATTTCGTCAATATTATCAACACCTTCTTGGTTTTCAATTTTGGCGATGATACGGATATCACTGTTCTTTTCCTTGAGCAAACGACGAACCTCCATCACATCTTCCTTTGAACGCACAAAACTGTGGGCGATGAAATCCACACCAGCTTCGATGGCAAAATAGATGTTGCGGCGGTCACGGTCGGTAAGGGCAGGCAACTTAATAGAAACACTAGGCACGTTGACACTCTTGCGTGGCTTGAGGAGAGCATCGTTGTCAATACGGCACTTCAATACACCGTTATCCTTGGCGATGACCGTCATACCCAGATCGCCATCGTCGATAAGGATTTGTGCTCCAACACGGAGGTCGTCTACGAAACCCGGGTAGCTCACAGCAATGCGCTCCTTCACCGTCAGGCTATCAGGATCGCCCACTACCTCTACAAGATCACCCTTGTGGTAGCTGATAGGGGATTCGCAAGTGGTTGTGCGTACTTCCGGTCCCTTAGTATCGATCAGTACCGCGATGTGATTGGACACTGCTCGCACATTGTCAATGACCCGCTGCATACCCACCGTATCCTGGTGTGCCGTATTCAGTCGGACTACGTTCATACCTGCCTCAAAAAGCTCGCGGATCAAGGCTACATCACAGCGCTGATCGGAGATAGTGGCAACAATCTTCGTTTTCTTATACATATTCAGTCTTTGTGCTATATAAAATTCCTAAACTTCTTTCTTTTTAATCTTTGCAAAAGATACCGCCAAGCGGACAATACCCTGACCGACAGGTCAACGCTCTATCAACGCTAGCAGCGCCAAGCGATAAGAGTTCATGCCGAAACCACAGATGACCCCTCGACAGGCGGAAGCAATGAGAGAACGATGGCGGAACTCCTCCCTCTGGTGAACATTGGAGATATGTACCTCCACCACTGGGATGTCCACAGAACGAATGGCATCGTGCAAGGCCACCGACGTATGCGTATAGGCGCCGGCATTGAATACAATGCCCCGTGTGCCGTCCTCGGCTGCGGTCTGAATCCGGTCGATCAGAAATCCTTCCACATTGCTTTGGAAATAGTCGATTTCCACCTCTGGAAAATCAGCACGCAGCTGATCGAGATAGGCTTCCATGGTCTGCGCTCCATAGATGCCGGGTTCGCGTTTCCCCAAGCGGTTGAGGTTCGGTCCGTTCATAATGAGTATTTTCATGGAAGATATTTCTTTATATTATCTGAAAAACATTACTTTTGCAAGGTACAAAGATAGCTAGATTTTCTGTATTTTCCTGCACCTTTCGTAGAATACGCATAGAAATTAACCTATAATTAATATTTTTGCTTTATGCTGGACAAATTTCGGGCCCATATTTTTCTGGAACGCGGACTTTCCGCCAACACGCGGGAGGCTTATTCCCGCGATGCAGAACGCTTTTTGGAATACTTGAAAGACAACCATCTGGATGCCGAGCAGGTCAGCCTGCAGGACCTTCACCAATATACCTGGACCCTCCACGAACTGGGCATCAGTGCCCGCTCCATCGCCCGCATTCTCTCCAGCCTGCGGTCGTTCTACCATTTTCTCTTGCTCGACGGCTACATCGACAAAGACCCCACAGTTCTGCTTGAATCCCCCAAGATTGGCAAGCACCTGCCTGAGGTATTGTCGCTCGAAGAAATCGATGCCTTGCTGGCAGCCATCGACCTCAGTCAGCCAGAAGGACAACGAGACAAAGCTGCCATCGAAATGCTCTACAGCTGCGGTCTCCGCGTAAGCGAACTCTGCAACCTTCTGCTTTCCGACCTTTTTTTGGAGGATGGATTTCTGCGCGTCATGGGTAAGGGAAGCAAGCAGCGCCTCGTCCCCATCTCGCCCCGAGCCATCAAGGAACTTCGCCTCTGGTTCATCGACCGCAATACGATTACGCCCAAGAGCGGCGAGGAGGACTATGTCTTCATCAGCCACCGACGCCGGCAACACCTCTCCCGCATTACGGTCTTCCACAACATCAAGCTCTATGCTGAGACTGCAGGCATCACCAAAACCATCAGTCCCCATACCTTCCGCCACTCCTTTGCCACCCATCTTTTGGAAGGGGGCGCCAACCTGCGTGCCATCCAGGCAATGTTGGGCCACGAGAGCATCGCCACCACAGAAATCTATACACACATCGACCGCAGTTTTCTCCGGGAACAAATTCTCCAGCACTTCCCAAGAAATCAAAAACCACAAGTGGAAGAATTCGAGTCTACTATTGCAAATGAATGACTATTTAAAGAAAAACAAAGCATTTTCATCATTCTTAAAAGTCATAAAGTGGGAAATGCCCACCCATTTGCATAGAATTTATTAAATTTGCCCGAATTAAGAGATACATATCCTTAGAAAATAACTCCGTTCGTGTCTTGACCTCTCTGTGGGGAATGGGGAAGAATGACAGATAAGCTACTGATAGATAACCCTATTGTCAATTTTAAGTAATTGAACTATGCTAAAGATGGATATGACTGCACAAGAAGCCGCTGCTATGATTCAGCATGGCGAACTCATCGGAATTGGCGGGTTCGGTCCTTCTGGATCGCCCAAAGCTATCACCCCGGTTCTCGCGGAGCGCGCACGCCAAATGCACGAGACCGGGAAACCCTTTAAAGTACATGTGGTCACCGGTGCTTCTATCGGAGCCAGCTGCGATGGTGTGCTCGCCACGGCAAAAGCCATCGACCGCAGACTCCCCTTCAGTGTCAATACCGATCTACGCAAGGCTTTCAACAGCGGAGAAATCCGCTACTCCGACCTCAACCTATCGGACAATGCCTCCCATCTGCGACAAGGCATCACCGGAGATATGGACTGGGGAATCATCGAAGCCTGCGAAGTCCAGGAAATATTCGACAAGGTACGCATCTACCCCACTGCCGGAATCGGCATCGCGCCGACCATCTGCAAAATGGCAAAGAAGGGGATCTTCATCGAACTCAATTCCTGGCATTCCACCCGCATCATCGGCATCCACGATATCTATGAGATCGAGGTGCCGTGGTACCGTAAACCAGTACGCATCACCCATCCGGTAGAACGAATCGGCTTACCCTATATCGAATTGCCCAAGGCGCGCATCAAGGGAATCATCCCGACCCATTTACCCGATGAAGCCCGTACAATGAAGCCGGGCGATCCTGCTACAGAGCGCATCGGACAGCACATGGCGGACTTCCTGGTGTGGAATATGCAACAGGGCTATCTTTTTGAAAACAAACTAACGATGCAAAGTGGTGTGGGTAGCGGTGCCAATGCCGTAATGGGTGCTCTGGGCAACTGTCCGGAAGTGCCCGACTTCAACCTCTACACCGAAGTGCTGCAGGAAGAACCACTGCGCCTCATTCAGGAGGGGAGAATCCGCTATGCCTCCACCGGTGCACTAACCATCGGTCCCGAACCACTGCAAGAACTCTACCGCCACATCGAGGATTTTCGCGGACGACTGGTGGTGCGACCATCTGAAATTTCAAATTGTCCGGAAATCATTGCTCGCCTCGGCATCTGCTCGCTCAATACAGCCATCGAGGTGGATATCTATGGACATGTCAACTCGACCAAAATCAACGGTTCGAAGATGATGAACGGCGTAGGTGGCTCTTGTGACTATACCTGTAACGCCATGCTGGCGACTTTCACCTGCGCTTCGACCACCAAAGACGGAACCATCAGCACCATCGTGCCTTTCTGCACTCATGTAGACCATACCGAACACTATGTGGATGCAATCATCACCGAATATGGTATCGCCGACCTGCGCAACAAATGCGCTACGGAAAAAGCGGAGGCACTCATCGCCATCGCCCATCCCGACTACCGTCCGCTCCTGCGTGACTATCTGAAACTCGCACAGCGCTACAGCGGGGGGCATACGCCTCACTTGCTGCCCGCAGCCTTCGCCATGCACGACACCTGGCGCCGCAAGGGAGATATGCGCCTAACCAACTGGAGCGAATACCTCATCGACTGAACCGACAACAAAAATACACTAACATTTAAACAACGATAATCTACAGCACAAGCACAACGGCCCAGCCCTACTTGCCCGACACAAAAACCAGAACAGACAGACGCTGTGGCTCAAGGAAAAGACAGATCTGCCGTTTTTCGACCGTTGCGCCATATCTTCCAACAGAAGATTGTTGCGACTAATCTTTCAGAAAAAGAATTATGAGTCTTACGAAAATCATCCGCCCCGTATTCAAAGGCCGTGTCAATGCCATTGACCGCTATTTCAATGAAGCAGAAAGTATCCAGCGACAGGTACTCCAAAAACTGCTTCAAAAAGCTGCCGACACCGAATGGGGCCGACGCTACCAGTACGCCAACCTGAAAAACTATGAGCAGTTTGCCGCTACCGTACCGGTCAATACCTACGAAGAACTCAAGGAAAGCATCGATCGCATGCGCCACGGCGAAAAGGATATCCTCTGGCCGGGACGGGTGCGTTGGTATGCAAAATCATCTGGCACCACCAACGACAAGAGTAAATTCATTCCGGTCAGCGCCGATGGTCTCAAGGATACACATTATGCTGGCGGAACAGATGCTGTAGCACTCTATCTGCACAATTATCCCGATGCCCGCCTCTTCGATGGCAAGGCTTTGATCTTGGGAGGCAGCCATGCTCCCAACTACAATTTGCCCCACTCTTTGGTGGGCGACCTCTCAGCAATTCTCATTGAGAATATCAATCCGCTGGTCAACTTAGTACGCATCCCGCCTAAGAAGATTGCTTTGCTCTCCGACTTTGAAGAAAAGCGCGACCGCATTGCAGAAATTGCCATCCATAAGGATGTCACCAACCTCAGCGGTGTGCCTTCCTGGATGATGGCGGTCATCAACCGCGTTCTAGAAATTTCTGGAAAAAAATATCTTGACGAGGTTTGGCCCAATTTGGAAGTCTTCTTCCACGGTGGTGTGGCTTTCACACCCTACCGTGAACAATACAAGGCACTGATCCGTTCCCCGAGAATGCACTATATGGAAACCTATAACGCTTCCGAGGGCTTCTTCGGTTTGCAGAACGATCCTTCCGATCTTTCCATGTTACTCATGCTGGACTACGGGGTCTTCTACGAATTTATTCCGCTTGAAGAAGTAGGAAAAGAACATCCTACAGTGCTCCCGATCTGGGAAGTGGAAACCGGCCACAACTACGCCATTGTCATCTCTACTTCATGCGGTCTCTGGCGCTACCAAATCGGCGACACGGTGAAATTCACCTCTACCAATCCTTATAAATTCATCATCAGCGGCCGTACCAAGTCGTTCATTAATGCCTTCGGTGAGGAATTGATTGTTGACAATGCCGAAAAGGGATTGCAGCGTGCCTGTGCCGAGACGGGTGCCGTCGTTTCAGAATATACGACAGCGCCGGTATTCATGGATGCCGAAGGCAAATGCCGCCACCAGTGGGTTATCGAGTTCGAACAGCAACCGGAAGATATCGATCGCTTTGCAACAGTGCTCGACAAGGCTCTCCAGGAAATCAACTCCGACTACGAAGCCAAGCGTTTCAAAAATTTGACACTCCAGCCGCTCGAGGTGGTTGTGGCTCGCGAAAACCTCTTCAATGACTGGTTGCGCAGCAAGGGCAAACTGGGCGGACAACATAAAGTACCGCGCCTGGCCAACGACAGAAAAATCATCGAGGAAGTACTCCAAATGAATTAATTCCCATGAAGCATAACCCTATCTTTAGCAAAGGTCTCCCCAGAGAAACCGCTCCCCACTACTTGCGAAAGATTTCCTTTTTCGCCTTGATGATGGTGACATTTTCTCTGTTGGCGGCCTGCGCCAATCCGGGCAGCGGTCCCGATGGCGGTCCATACGATGAGACACCGCCCAAAATCGTGAACATGACACCTATGCTGGGACAGTCTAGTGTACAGCCCAAGAGGGTGACCATCGAATTCAACGAACTCGTCAAATTGGAAAATGCCACAGAGAAAGTGGTGGTCTCTCCTCCCCAAATCGAAATGCCTGACATCAAAGTGTCGGGACACCGCATTTCTGTACACCTTCTGGATTCTCTAAAAGCGAATACGACCTATACCATCGACTTCTCGGATGCCATCGAGGACAACAACGAGGGCAACCCGATGGGACAGTTCACCTATTATTTCTCTACCGGCTCCCAGCTTGACACCATGGAAGTGGCTGGACATGTTCTGGATGCCAGCAATTTGGAACCCATCAAGGGCATTTTGGTAGGTCTGCACAAGGACACAACAGATACCGCCTTCACATCTCTTCCCTTTGAACGCGTAGCACGCACTAACGGCAACGGTGAGTTCACCATCAAAGGCATTGCTCCGGGAAAATACCGAATCTATGCGCTAAAGGATATGGACGGCGACTTCAAAATGAGCCGAGGGGAGATGTATGCTTTCTCCAACGACATCATCGTGCCAACTTCCTTCCCTGATTCCCGCAACGACACACTGTGGAGAGATACTATTTATTATGATACCATCCACACCGTCAACTTCACCCACTTCCTGCCAGACAATATCATTCTCAAGGCTTTCGACGAGAAACGAACGGAACGCTACCTGCTGAAGACGCAACGCGACGAACCGGAATGGTTCCGCGTCTACTTCACAGCACCTTCCGCCCACGTCCCAACCATCAAAGGACTAAACTTCGACGAACGGGAGGCTTTCCTTGAAGAACGCAATCCTACCAACGATACCATTACTTATTGGTTGCGCGACTTCCAGCACTTCCCACAAGTGGACACCCTCGAAATGGCCTATACTTTCGAGATGTATGATGACTCTACTCAGCAGAACATTTTCCGCACCGACACCCTGACCCTTGTGCCACGCCATACTCTGGCGAAACGCTTGGAGCAGCAACAGAAGGATTTGGAAAAATGGGAGAAGAAAAGGGAGAAACGCCACAAGAAGGGGGACTACTCTGAGGAAACACCACCCATGGAATTCCTCAAAACGAATTATTTCAAGGCTGGCGTCATCTCTCCAGAGGAGAATGTACATTTCCAGTTTGCAGAACCACTCAACCGCATGGACAGTGCGGCCATCCGCCTCTTGCTCAAGAAGGATTCTCTCCTCATCGAGTCACCCTACTTGCTGGAAGAAGATTCCTTCAAACTAGCTGCCTATACCTTGAAAGCGGAATGGCGACCCGGACAGACCTACGAAATCCATATCGACTCAGGTAGGGTGGAAGGGATTTCCGGAAAGGTCAACCGCCACATGCAGGAAAACCTGACTATTCCCAAGATGGAAAGCTATGGCGCACTCTTCCTGCTACTGCCCGATGCGGATTCTACTGCCGTGGTGCAATTAATGCCCAACGACAAAACGGTGAACAAGCAACTTCCCATCAAGGACGGACGCATTGACTTCTTCTACCTCAAGCCGGGTTCCTATTATCTCCGTATGTTCTACGACCGCAACCAGAATGGCTACTGGGATCCCGGTGTCTTCGAAAAGCATCAACAGGCGGAGGAAGTGTTCTACTTCCCGGTACCCATTGCCATCAAGGCCAACTGGGATGTCGAACAGACCTGGAGAGTGAATGACTTGCCGCTCACCCAACAGAAACCCAAGGAACTCATCCGACAAAAAGAAAACAAGAAGAAAACACCACGCAACAGAAATGCCGAAAGAGAACAGCAAAAAAGGAGGCGGTAGCCTTACCGATGCGTAACTGCTCCGGCTGCACAACAACGCTGTCGTTTGCACCCTGGGCGTGACGGATAACTAACGGGCATCTGCCTTCCCCACAATTCACCAATAGCGCTACTTTTATGAAAAGATACTTGATTTCCCTCCTACTCAGTTTCCTGGCTTTCAGCATGCTACCTCAGCCTGCAAAAGCCCAGTGCACCTCACAAAATTCTGCATTCAAAAGTGGGGAAACCTTAGTCTACGACCTCTACTTCAACTGGAAGTTTGTCTGGGTCAAAGTGGGGTCCGCGTCTATGAATACCACCGAGAGTGTCTATGAAGGCCGACCGGTTTACAAGAACTATCTGATTACCAGAGGTTCGCCTACGGCAGACAAATTCTTCGTCATGCGCGACACGCTCTACTGCTACACGGGTCTCGACCTGGCGCCACTCTATTATAAAAAGGGGGCATTCGAAAACAAGACCTACCGCAAGGAAGAGGTGTGGTACTCCTACAGCCCGGAAGGCTGCCATGTCAAGATGCGCTACCAACGCAACCAGAACGAACCATCCTTCGACACCTTTGAGAGCCGCTATTGTGCTTACGACATGCTGAGCATGATGATGCGCTCCCGTTCCTTCGATCCTCAGCAGTACAAGAAGGGACACCGCATCCGCTTCATCATGGCCGATGGCAAGCGCTGCACCTGGCAGTCGATCGTCTACCGGGGCAAAGAAAAGGTGAAGATGGAAAACACCAAGCATACCTACCGTTGTCTGGTCTTCTCTTTTATGGAAAAGGAGAAGGAAGAGGACGAAGAAAAGGAGATCGTCAGATTCTTCATCACGGATGACGACAACCACCTGCCGGTCCGCCTCGATATGAACCTCAACTTCGGTTCTGCCAAGGCCTACCTCAAAGGTGCCAATGGTCTGCGCCATCCACAAAAGGCAAAAATCAAATAATCGGGCTCAGCCCACTTCTATAAAAGTCTTTCAGTCCTCTTCTCCAGAAGACTGCAAGACTTTTTTTCAACATCCCCAGATTCATTTATAATTCGACAATATGCATATCCTTATCGACGACAAGATACCCTATATCCAGGGGGAAGCCGAACGACTCGGCACCACGACCTATAAAAACGGCGGAAGCATCACGGCGGAAGACGTGCGCGAAGCTGATGCCCTTATCATCCGTACTCGCACCTGCTGCAACCGCGAACTCCTCGCTGGCAGCAAGGTGCAGTTTATTGCCACGGCTACCATCGGCTTCGACCATATCGATACCCGATACCTACAGGAAGCGGGCATTGAATGGACCAACTGCCCCGGCTGCAACGCTTCAAGCGTTGGGCAATATGTAGCCAACAGTCTGCTCCTCCTTGAAGAGGCGGGTATGATTTCTACCCACAACTGCACCGTCGGCATCATTGGAGTGGGCCATGTGGGCACCCAAGTGGAAACAGCGGTCAAACGCTTGGGATGCCGCGTACTGCGCTATGACCCGCCACGCGCAGCAGCTGAAGGTAACGAGGGGTTCGCCACGATGGAAGATCTCCTCGCCGAAGCTGATGTCCTCACCTTCCACACGCCGCTTACCCGCAACGGAGCTCATCCTACCTACCACATGGCGGACGAGTCATTCTTCAAACAACTGACCCGCCAACCGGTGTTGATCAACAGTGCCCGTGGGGAAGTGGTGTGCAATACCGCACTCAAGCAAGCCCTCCAGGAAGGCAGCATCCGAGCAGCAGTCATCGATACTTGGGAAAACGAACCTGCCATCGACCGTGAACTGCTCGACAAAGTCTTCCTCGGCACCCCTCACATCGCCGGCTATTCTGCCGACGGCAAGGCCTGCGGCACCCGCATGGCACTCGAGGCAGTAGCCCGCCACTTCGGAATGACCGACCTCACCTTCGATATCCAGGCACCTGCCTTTTCCAAGGACAACTACTATTACGCCGCCGACCAGGGCATCCGTCCTACAGATTCTCCTCTCCGCCTCTACAATCCCCAGCGCGACAGCGAAAATCTCAAACAGCATCCCGAACAGTTCGAATACCTGCGGGGTAACTATCCGCTCAGAAGAGAAAAATAAACCCTCCCCTCTAGGGCTCGGACAGATAGCACAAGCCCCGCCAAAGAAAGGAAAACGGCAATTTGCCCCCCTTCTCCACAAAGACAAATTTGAAGAAAAAGGAGAAAAGGCAAAAGAATGCAAATATCTCAGTTTTTTTCTCTAAAAAAACACTTTGATATAGTGATTTACTAAGGAAGTTTTGTAAATTTGCGGTAAATAAGTAAAGCTAAACATTATCATTTTAAATATCAATCACTATGGCATTTTTAACTGACGAAAAACTCGTGATCGTAGGTGCTGCTGGTATGATCGGCTCCAACATGGTTCAGACAGCGCTCACTTTGGGCTTGACAAGCAACATCTGCTTGTATGACGTATTCTCACCAGAAGGTGTAGCTGAAGAAATGCGCCAGAGCGGTTTCAATGATGTAAACATCGTTGCTACTACTGACGTTAAGGAAGCGCTCACTGGTGCTAAGTACATCATCTCCAGCGGTGGTGCTCCTCGTAAGGAAGGTATGACTCGTGAAGACTTGCTCGCTGGCAACTGTAAGATTGCTGAAGAGTTGGGTATGAACATCAAGACTTACTGCCCTGATGTTAAGCACGTTGTTATCATCTTCAACCCAGCTGACTTGACTGGTCTGGTTACATTGCTCTACTCTGGTTTGAAGCCTAACCAGGTAACTACACTCGCAGCGCTCGACACTACTCGTCTCCAGAGTGCTTTGGCTAAGAAGTTCGGCGTAATGAGAAACGAAATCACAGGTTGTGCAACCTATGGTGGTCACGGCGAACAGATGGCAGTATTCGGCAGCGCAGTTAAGGTAGCAGGCCGTGCATTGCTCGACATCGTTGGTACAGACGAATTCCCAACTGAAGAATGGGAACAGATGAAGAAGGACGTAACTCAGGGTGGTTCTGCTATCATCAAGTTGCGTGGTCGCTCTTCTTTCCAGAGCCCATCTCAGCTTTCTGTTGAAATGATCGCTTCTGTAATGGGTGGCAAGAAGTTCCCATTCCCTGCAGGTACTTATGTAAACAACGAAAAGTACAAGAACATCATGATGGCCATGAACACTACTCTCGACACTACTGGTTGCCACTACGAAATGCCAGTTGGTACAGAAGGTGAATTGGCTAAGTTGGATGCAAGCTACGAACACCTCTGCAAGATGCGTGACGAATTGGTTACTTTGAACATCATTCCTGAAATCGCTAAGTGGAACGAAATCAATCCTAACCTCTAATCTCCCGCTTCTCTGAAAGTATTGAATCCCTTTCTGCAATCGCTGCAGAAAGGGATTTTTTTTGCTTTCCGCTGAAGAAACAACAAGGCTGCATGAGGGGACATGCCTTCCCCCAAGGTTTTCGTGACAACATCATAGGAAAGTGTCTTCCAGACACGTGCCAAAGCAGGATCACTATTTTGGCGATTTGGCGTAAAAAAGAAATCGGAATGGCTGTGGAATGCTGAGGATTCTGTAATTTTGCGGATAAAACTATACGCAAGACATGAAAATTCTACATACTGCCGACTGGCATTTGGGTAATAACTTCCATGGACATGACCGACTGGAAGAACACCGGCATTTCCTGCAGTGGCTCATTACACTGCTCAAAACCGAAAAGCCGGATGCCTTGATCATCGCTGGCGACCTCTTCGACTCGGCCAACCCTTCTGCTGCTGCCGAAGAGTTGCTCTACACTTTCTTTATGGAGGCTACCGAAGCGGTCGAAGGACTACAAATTGTTTCCATCGCTGGCAACCATGACTCTGCAGGCCGTATCGATGCACCTGCTGCACTCTTGAAATGCCATAATATCTATGTGCGCGGTACAGTGCAGTGGGATGAAGCGCACGACGGTCCTGACTTCGACAACTTGATCCTGCCACTGGGCAACCGCGAATCCAACGAAGCGGAGGTGGTCTGCCTGGCCATCCCTTACCTGCGTCCCTACGACTATCCTTCTGGAATGACTGTGGCAGAGGGCCTGCAATACTATTTCGAACAACTCCAGCACCGCATCCAGCAGAGCGACTTCAAACAGTTGCCGGTCATTGCCGTGGCGCATTTCTATGCTGCCGGAGCAGAAATCTGTACGGCGGAACACAGCGAGCGACTGGTGGTGGGCGGTCAGGATTGCGTCCCGACAGACATCGTAGGAAAGGGCATCTGCTATACGGCACTAGGACATATCCACCGGGCACAACAACTGAAGAGCGATTATACGGCGCTCTACTATTCCGGCAGCGCCCTACCCATGTCCTTTACAGAAAAGCATTACCAGCATGGAGTCTTCGTGGTAGATATCGCTCCCGACGGGGAGGTAAAGGTGGACCGCAAGGTCTATGCACCCCTGCGCAACCTAATGACGCTTCCCCAACAGGGCACTGCTACAGCGGAAGATATCCTCAGGGAAATCCAACTGCTGCCAATCCGCGAAAAAGGGGACACGGGGACAACCTGGCCCTATCTGGAAATCCGCTTGCTGGAAGACCGTCCGCAACCTACCTTGCTCCACGAGGTGACGGAGGCCTTGGCCGACAAGGCGGTGCATTTCTGCCGCATGGTGCGTGAGCTGCCGGAAGCTACGGCGGATGATACAGCACCGCAGCAACGGGAAACGCTCCATGCGCTCTCGCCCTTGGATATGGCACAGCGGGTCTACCAGAAACGCTACCAGACAGAGATGCCCGAGGAACTGAAAAGCCGTTTTTTGCAGGCACAAGAACTGAGTCTCAAAGCCCAAAACTAATTTTTCTGCCACGTGAAAATAGAGAAAATTACGCTCTGCAACCTCACTTCTATTGAGGGGGAGCACACCATAGATTTTACCCGCGAACCCCTACGTTCTGCCAACCTCTTTGCCATCACAGGGGATACGGGTTCCGGAAAATCCACACTGCTCGATGCGGTTTGCCTGGCGCTCTACAACCATGCTCCACGCTTCGACAATGTGGAACGTATTACCTCTGCACAACTCAAAGAGAAAGAAGGGGACAACTTGCTGCAAACCGGTGATGTCCGCCAGATCCTTCGCCGAGGGGAGAAGGAGGCTTACTGCCTCGTTACTTTCTCCACCCCCGACAGGGCGGTCTATGAAGCGGAATGGCGCCTTCGCATCAAACGCACGGGTACCTATGATTCGGTCAGCCGTTCTCTCCAGCAAATCAAACCGGAGAAAAAGAAATTTCCTGAGAAAGAAATCGATGAGCATATCGTTCGCATCATCGGACTGGACTATCTGCAGTTCACCCGTACGGTCATGCTGGCGCAAAATAGTTTCTCCAACTTCCTGAAGGCGAAACGCGGAGAGAAATCTGCGCTACTCGAAAAACTGACGGGTACGGAAATCTACGGACAGATTTCACAACAAATCTACCAGCTGTCGGAAAAGGCGAAGGAGGATTACAATGCCATCGAAAACGAACTGAAGGGTATCAATGCGAACCGCTTGGAACCGGAAGACTTGCAACTTGCAGAAGAACAGCAGAAAAAAATGGAGGCGGCGGTCAATACCTTGACCCACCAACAGCAAATCATCGAGCAGCAGCTACGGTGGTATGCTGAAAATACCCTCTGCGAACAGGAGGTGCGACGCTGCGAGGAGGCGTTCAATACGGCGCACAAAACTTATGTGGCGCTCCGCAACCAGGAACTGCAACTGGAACGCTACGATGATGTGCTCTGTATCCAGCCACTCTACCAGGAACTGGCGGTACGACGCAATGACATCACCTTGCTCAAGCGACAGGAGGAGGGCATTGCGCAGCAACTGGAGACCGAACGGAAACAGGCGGAGGAGGCCCAACTGGTGCTGAAGGGTTTGCTGGAACGGACGGCAGAAGCAGAAATGCAGTTCAAACAGCGCAGACCTGCCATCAACCGAGGACATGCGCTGAATGGGGAAATCAAGGAGGCACAGGAGCAGCTGCTGAAAACCAAGGAGGAGTACACAAATGCCCAAAGAAGTCTGGAGCAGCGAAGAAGTCAGCATCAGACTAAACTCAAATCACTCGAAATCAAACAGAAAGAGATCGAGGAACTGCAACTCCACCAGCAGGCGCTTGCCGTGCACAAACTAATGTTTGAACGCATCGACTTAATCAAGGACAAACTCAACCTCTTCAATACGGAGTCGCGCCAAAATGCGGAGAACCACAAGAAGATGGAGCAACTGCAGAAAACGCAGAAGGAACTGGCTGCCAACCGGGAACATGTGGAGAAACAGCAACAGCTGAATCTGGAGAAACTCTCTACACTCAAAAGTGAACTGTCTATCCATATCCAGACGAACCAGGGACACGACAGTGAAGACCTGCAGCAGCGCTTTGCAGACTACCGCAGTCGCCTGATTTCCCAGGAACGTGCTGCGGCGCTCTGGCAGCGCATCTCCAACGGCTATGAGGAGATCTGCGAGAAAAAGGCGTCGCTCAGCCGTATCCTTACCGACAAGGATCAACTGAACAAAGAGATTGTGAGGGTGCAGCGCCAGGTGGAAATCCTCGACGAAACGTTCCGCCGACTCAACGTGGCTTTCACACTGAGCCAGAGCGAGAACATCGTACAGCTCCGCCAACAGCTCAAAGAGGGCAGCGCTTGTCCGGTATGCGGTGCAACCCACCATCCTTACCACACGGAAACAGAACGGGAACTGGGGGAATTGCTCAGCAACCTGGAACAAGAAAACAATGAGGCGAAGGAGCAGTTGACTGCCCAGAATGCCTTGCTCAATTCACTGCGCGAACAGTTGGCTGAAAAGGACGGACGACTGGTGGCAGAAACGACCAACCTGCAGGAACGCGAACGCCAGCAGGCGGCAGACGTGGAGGAGTGGCATACCTGTGAACACCTCGACCATACTTTCCACGACTGTTCGGAGAGTGTGAACCGCAACGCCCGCCGTCTCATGATCGAAATGCTTTCGGACAATACGCGCAAGGCGGTAGACGAGGCAGAGAAAGAACTCAAGACTTTCAACTACCACCAGCAGCACATCAACCGACTCAACCAGGAGATCAATGCGCTGTCGGCTAAAATCAGCGAAGGACAAACCTACCTCGAACACCTGCGCACGCAGTACCAGATTGCAGTGACATCGATCGAAGATTTGCAGCACACCTTGCTGCTGTCCGACCGCTCTTGCCAGCAGTTCTACAATGACCTCGACGATATCATCACGCTCTCAGGCTGGTTCGCTTCCTGGAACAGCAATCCCGACGGCTTCCGCTTGCGCCTGACCAACCTATATGCCGACTGGCTCAATACCTGCAAGCAACTCGACGAGAACCAGCGCAATGCGGAACTCTTAGTGGAGGAAATCCGTGCGGCTGAAGCTAACCAGACGGAGGCCTTACGCTTGGCGAACCGTTACCACGACAATGTCGAACTGGCTACGCAGACACTGAGCAACAAACGTCAGGAGTTTGTTCAGCTCTTCGGCCACGACGGCAGTCCGGAGAAGGAAGAGGACCGATTGCAGCAACTGATTCAGCAGGCGCGCGAGAAGGAGACGGCTGCCCGCAACCAGACAGAACTGGCGGCAGAACGGCTCAGCCAGACGCGCGGTACACAGCAGAACCTGCTCGAAAACCGCTTGAAGAAACAGGAGGAATACAGTCAGAAGACTTCCGAACTCGACTTGTGGATCCTCAAGTTCAATGGAACCCACTCACCTACCCAACTGACGGAACTCGACGCCATCTTTGCCGACCCTCGCGATTGGAATGCCTTGCGCCGCCACATCGATGAGGTAAAAAAGACGCAGACGCTTACCCAACACAACCTGGAGGCAGCGCGCAACCGCTTGCTCGAACTACAGAGCGCACCGGTGCGCCCCAACAAGAACGAGGGGGAAACAGTCGAGGTTCTCAAAGAAAACTATGAAGAGGTGCAATTGCGCATCAAGGGGATCCAGAAGGAACTCGCGGAGGTCAATATGAAGATCATGACTCACCAGCGGAGTCTGGCGATGACGGAGGCTTATGAAGCACGGCGCAGCCAGATTATGGACAACCGTAACCAGTGGAGCAGCCTCTGTGCTCTCCTAGGTAGTGCCGATGGCAAGAAATTCAGGGAACTGGCACAAAGCTATACCTTTGAATACCTTATCGAGCATGCCAACCATCACCTGCGCCAGCTCTCTCCGCGCTACGAACTGCAAACGGTGGCGGGCACCCTGGCATTGGAAATCATCGACCACGACATGTTCGACCAGCACCGTTATGTGCATTCCCTCTCCGGAGGTGAAACCTTCGTTGTCAGTCTGTCGTTGGCCTTGGGTCTGGCCTCCCTTTCCAGCAACAACCTGGCCATCGGCAGCCTCTTCATCGACGAGGGCTTCGGCAACCTAGACGAAGAGTCACTGCAACTGGTCATGAGCGCTTTGAGCCGACTGGAAACAACACAGGGCAGAAAGGTGGGTGTCATCAGTCACACCCAGCAGATCCGCACCCAGATCTATCCACAGATCCAATTGGTCAAACTGCCCGGTAGCGGAAAGAGCAAGATCGAAATTCGCTAAATGTGCCTGCTCCTCTCTACCGGCACTAGCCTCTTATTCAACAATGGCTTTAGTTGGTCGCGCTGACCGGCTAAAGCCATTGTGTCTTTAAGAACTCGTGTGAAGAGATGGACATTTTCGCAAGAAAATTCCAGTGTCTTGACAAAAACTATATATTACTTTTTCAGAAAAATAGATTACTTTTTTCGCAGAGATATATTACTTTTTTC
>AMCI01000092.1_pt1 | contig 20491 bp, 18 predicted proteins | sample 419838 | NCBI WGS metagenome assembly AMCI01 (sample SAMN01090643, study PRJNA158313) | gut metagenome
AAATGTTGGGTTATACATGGGTTTTTGCAGAGGGTATGCTTGGAATCTGGCATAGAGTTTGCTTGGAATCTGGCAGAGAGTTTGCTTGGAATCTGGCAGAGGGTGGTATGCTTAGAATCCGAAGCGCGATTCAATCCAGAACCGGCGAGCCATTTCGTCCCAGCGCAGCAGGGTAGCGCCGATAAAGTCGTGCGTATATCCCGTCAGGTAAGCGCGGGCAGCCTCTTCACCGTTTTGCTGGAGAATGGATTGGTATTGAGCTTCTACAAACGGCAGTTCGCGTTGTCCTTTTTCTTCGAAGTGGCGGATGTTCTTTTCCATCACCTGGCGCGAGGTACCCCATTTCAGGGCAGCCAGCTTGTTGGCTTCGCGGTAGTGCCACAGGGCAGCATCGTCGCGGTAACGGTGGTTGCCGCAAATCTTGTACGAAGCCGGGAAGTCGGTAATGCCGCAGAATACCGGTACGCGCGGGCTTTGTCCCGGGTTGTCCATCGAGAACCAGACCACACCGCCAACGGCATCGGGCAGCCAGCTGCGCAACTGGATTACGGTAGAGTAGGCACATTGCGGCACGGCAATGTTGCGGATGCTCTTCACGGCGCCGTCCTTGATACCGTTCAGCATCTTGATTTCGTCGGGACGCATCCAGGGGTTCGCCTTCGGACTGAGAATGGTGTCGGTCTTTCCGGTTTCCTTGTTTTTCACCGCTACCTTCAGGTTTTGGGTGACATCCCATTTCGTACCTTCGTAGGTTTGGCGCAGCAAGGCCATGACATCGGTCACCGATACCTGTTTGTCGGGTTTCACGCTGATGGGAAGCTCTTCGGCTTCGTAATCCAGGTTCAGCGAAGGAGCCAGGGTGCTCAGAACGAAATATTCGCGGATGCTGAAGGACTTGTATTGTCCCGAGTAGTTCTTGCCGCTGTAGGCTTTCCAGAACTTGAACGGTTCCTTGCCGTCCCAGTAGCCCAACTTCTTGGCTACGTCGAACACGTTGTCCGAAGCCATGTAATGGTCCTTGTCTTTCAGGTTGAGGGTGCCGATGCGGGCGATGTTGGCCGATACCCCCACGTGGTCGTCGGGAATGCGGACGGCTGCCCATACCCCTCCAATCTGGTCCTTGCCTTCTCCGAACACTTCGAAGTGCCACACTTCGTTCGGGTCGGCAATGGTGAGGCATTCACCGCTGTCGGCATAGCCGTACTGCTTGATGAGGTCACCCATCAGGCGGATGGCTTCACGGGCTGTGGTACAGCGCTGCAGGGCCACGCGTTGCAGTTCCTCAATCATGAACATGCCTTTCGGGTTCACCAGGTCGCGGCGACCGCTGATGGTCGTTTCGCCGATGCCCAACTGCTTCTCGTTGATGCAAGGATACGAGGTGTCCATAAATGCGTAGGTTTTCTTGACTTGGGGAATCTGTCCTTTGACGGTCACCCGTGTCTGGTCGTTGACAAATTCAGTATGCATGCGGCCGTCATAGATATTCATTACGGTGTCCCGTTCGTAAGTGGCGGCCGGTACCATGTCCACCCACGTGCGGTACCAACTGTCGCACGTATGGCTGGTGATGACCGACCCGTCGGGCGTTGCTTTCTTGCCCACCATGATGCTGGTACAGCTTTCCGGGTCCTTTTCATAGTTCGTTTGGGCTGTTGCCGGATGACCTGCGAGCAAGCCCAAAACCGTCAAAACGGTCAGTAGTGTCTTGTTCATCATTTGTATAAATATTAAGGTTTACAAAATCCTTTCAAATGTAACTAAAAAAAAGATATAGACGAAGTTTCCCACGCTTATTTTCTGTCTTCATGCTTTTTTCTTTTCGTTTTTTTGTAATTTTGCAAGGAATTGATAAAAATGAATACAGCATGACAACTAATGTAGAAATTGCTAGAAAGATAGCAGAGGTAAACTATCCGCTCAGTCGGGAAAGTGTCCATGCATTGGCCGACGTGTTGGTTTGTAAGAAATACAAAAAAGGAGAGCGTATTCTGGATGCCGGTGAGGTGTGCCGTGCCATGCTCTTCGTGGAAAAAGGATTGGTCCGCCAGTTCTATTTCAAGTATGACAAAGACCTGACTGAACACATAAGCTATGAAAATGGAATGGTGATTTGTATTGAGAGTTATTTTCACCAGGAACCTACCCGATTGATGGCAGAAGCACTGGAAAACACGGTGCTGTGGGAAATCCCCAAGAGAGAAGTGGAGGCGCTGGCCGAGCAGTACGACGACATCGAACGGTTGTACCGGCGCTTCTTGGAAGTATCGCTCATTGAATCGCAGGTGAAGGCCGATGCCTTGCGCTTCGAACCGGCGCACGAGCGCTACCTGAAACTGCAACGGCGCCATCCGGAGATCCTGAAACGTGCTCCGTTGGTCTATATCGCTTCGCTGCTGCAGATGACGCCCGAGACGTTGAGCCGGGTGCGTTCTTCGTTGTTATAGACACGGGTTATCCGCGACCGATTGTATAGAATAGAAGAAAGGGCCTTGTTTGGCTTCCCCTACGGGAAATCAGACAAGGCCCTTTGGTTATTTCGCTCAGCCGTCGGACACTCGAAAAGGGCTATGTTCGAAAGCGGACGGCACTTTGGGGAGGTGAGGGCGGTGTTTAGAACAGAACAATCCCCGCTTCGACAATGGGCTTCTTCTCGTAGCAGCGGTCCTGGTTGTAGTAGCGGGTGGCTCCGTAACCGCCCGTCAGGAAGAGCCGGAAGCGGGAGCTTACCTGGTATTCCAGGTTGAGCCGGGCCTGCAGGGCATACATGCGGGCCGGTGTCTGTTCGTCTTCGTTGTCGAAGTTTTCGAGGTGGACATAGCCCAAGTCGCCGCTGATTTCCAGTCGGGGAGTCAAGGCGTAATACAGACCGGTGCGGTAGAAAGCTGCTCCCGAGAACGAGTCGTTCAGGTCGAAATAGTGCGTGCCGAGACCGATGATGGAGTAGGTATGTCGGTTCTTGAAGCGGACGCCAACGTTCAGCTTGGTCTGGTTGCCGCCATAGACCAGCATTTGCACACGGGTATTCGGGCGCAGGTTGACCAGTCCCACCTGGTGGGCGGTGGAGTCCTTGCTATGGTTGACCAGCCCCAACTGCAGTCCCTTGACCCGACCGCCGCAGAAGTTGGCCAGTCCTGCTTGCACTCCTTTGACTTCGCCCGCATAGTTGCCGGGGGCCAGTTGGAGGCCTTTCAAGGAACCCATGCACAGGTTGGTCAGGGCCGATAGCTGGAAGCCGTTCACTTTTATGCCGACGTTGCCCAGGGCAGCCACTTGCGCTCCCCGGGTCTGTCCCCCGCTGATGTTCAGCAGGGCCGAGACTTGGGCACCGTTCGTCTTTTCGCCAGCTACGTTCATCAATCCCGCTACAGCCACGCCGTTCTGGTAATCGCCGGCGATGTTGGCCAAACCGGCAATCTGGAGCCCCTGGGCTTCCCGACCGGCCAGGTTCATCAATCCTCCGAGGGTCAGTCCGCTCGATGTCTTTCCGGTGACATTGCCTAAGCCGGCGAATTGCAGTCCTTGGCTTCTGTTCCCGGTCACGTTCATCAGTCCGCCGATTTGTATCCCCTGGGCATTCAGTCCGATGACGTTGGCAATGCCACCCAACTGGAAGCCCGAGGCATTCCGTCCGGTGATGTTGGCCAATCCGGTGACCTGTAAGCCTTTCATGTCACTCTGTACGATACTCGACAGGGCATTGATGCCGACGCCTTTCAACTGATAGATATTCGTCATCAGTCCCACATTCAGGTACGTGGTGCGTACCGGTTGCTTGGGGCTGCTGATATTCAGCGACAGGTTCGGTCCTTTTTTCAGTTTGTTTTTGTGGGGTTGGCTACGTTGGGCAGAGGCGGGATTCCACATCCCGGCACAAAGGCTGCCCCACAGTAGCACAGCCATCAGTAGAGTTCTTTTCATGGGTCTGTTGTTATTTCACATCCTGATAAAGGAAGCGCTTGATGCTCTTCTTCGGTGTCTTTTCAAATTCTTCAGGATAGATTTTTACGCGGGCAATCTGGCTGTAAGCCGGCAGTTCGGTATTCAGTTTCACGCGGTTCTCTTCCATGGCCTTTTCGATGCCGGCATTGTCCAGCCCCAGGTTCAGGGCTACATCGAAGTCGGGATATACCAAAGCAGCCAGTTTGCCGTCGGCCTGCTGGATGACAATGCTTTCGGTCACCAACGGCAGGTTGTTCAGTTTTTCTTCCATTTCTTCGGGGTAGATGTTCTGTCCCGAAGCGCCCAGGATCATGTTCTTGCTACGTCCCTTGATGGTCACATTGCCTTCGGCATCCACGATACCCAGGTCGCCCGTATGCAGCCAGCCTTCAGCATCGATGACTTCGGCTGTGGCCTGCGGGTTCTTGTAATAGCCCAGCATCACGTTCGGTCCCTTGCAGACAATCTCACCGACGACGTTGGCCGGGTCGTCGCTCAGCACCTTCACTTCCATACGCGGAGCCGCTTTACCGCACGAACCCATCTTGAAGCGCTTGTAGTCTTCGTAGCAGATGATGGGGGCACATTCGGTCATGCCATAGCCCACGGTATAGGGGAAGTCGATGCTGCGCAGGAATTGTTCCACGTCCTGATTGAAGGCGGCTCCACCGATAATCACTTCGTAGAAATTGCCTCCGAAGGCATTGATGACCTGCTGACGCACCTTTTCCTTGATTTTGTCGCTGATGAGCGGCAGCTTCATCAGCATCTTCATCATCGGGGTTTCGAGTTTGGGCATCACCTGTTTCTTGATGATCTTTTCGATGATCAGGGGCACCGCAATCACCAGGTTGGGCTTCACTTCGGCAAAGGCTTGGAAGATGATTTTCGGGCTGGGCATGCGGGTCAGGAAGTAGATGTGGCAACCCACGCTGAATTCGTACAGAAATTCGAAAGCCAGGCCGTACATGTGGGCCATGGGGAGCATGGACACCAGTTTGTCGCCCGGATGCAGGTTCAGCACCTCAAAGGCGAACTGGGTGTTCGACCACAGGGCCCGGTAAGGAATCATCACCCCTTTCGAGTAGCTGGTTGTACCCGAGGTATAGTTGATGACCGCCAGTTCGTCGGGTGAGTCGGTATGATAGTGAATGTCTTCGCAGCGGAAATTGCGGGGGAATTTCTTGCCAAACAGTTCGTTCAGGTGGTTGCGGGCATAGTCCAACTTCTTGCTGCGCGATACCAGCAGCGAGAAGTCATTCATCAGGATGATGCCTTCCAGCTTGGGCATGGCCTGTTCGTTCAGCCCTTCCCATACCACGTCGCCTACCAGCAGCAGTCGGGCTTCCGAGTGGTTCACGATGTGGTGCACATTGTCGGCCTTGAACTCGTGCAGGATAGGCACGATGACGGCTCCATAGGTCAAGGTAGCCAGGAAGGTGACTCCCCAGTGGGAACTGTTGCGGCCGCAGACGGCAATCTTGTCGCCGGGTTTGATGCCGCTTTCTTCAAACAGAATATGCAGTTTCTCAATTTTGCGGGCTACATCTTTGTATTGCAGGGTAGCCCCTTTATAATCGGTCAGGGCGTCGAGGTCCCAGTTTTTACGAATGCTTTCTTCCAGGAAGGCGATAAAACTTTGCTTCATGCTTCTATTTTTTCGTTAGGAGTTTGCACAAATATACTTAAATTGCGCAAATATAGGCTTTTCTTGCATGTACTCCAACACATCGGTGGAAAAATGTCTGCTGTCTACCCACAAAAAGCCCGATCTGACGATTGGAAACTGTTCGTTCCTCTCATCGGATCGGGCAATGTGGTTTATGCAAGTCGGAGCATTCTTCTGGAAGATTGGGCCTATTCCTGCTGAAGAGTTGGTCAATTCCTATAGATGATTAGGCTAACTCCTGCGGATGGATGGGTCAACTCCTACTGACGATTCAGTCTTTTCTTCACGTCGAGTTTTCCGAATACGCTGTCCTCAGTCTTTCGATACTTTCCAAGCCTTCGATACTTTGAAAGTCTTCGATACTTTGAAAGCCTTCGATACTTTGAAAGCCTTTGAAGCTTTTGAAGTTTTCCGGCTTATTCCTTGCTGCTGAAATATTTCATGAACTGGGTACGTTCGAACGGGTTGGCGGCGCCGGTAGAAGTGGCGTTCATCGATCCCTTGAACTGGCTCAGTCGTTCGTAGCCCTGCTTTTCCATCCACTGGCTCAGGGTAGCATTCATGTCGCCGATGATGCCGTTGCCCTTTTCATAGATGGCACTGCATACTTCTACGGCAGTGGCTCCGGCCAGGATAGCCTTCACTACGGCACGTCCGTCGTGCACACCGCCCGAGATGGCGTAATCCATCTGCGGCACCTGGGCCGAGGCAATGGCGGTCCAACGCAGACCGTTGGCCAGTTCGGCCGGATGGCTGAACACTTCGCCGGCGCTGTAGCTCAGCGTATCGATGTTGATGTCGGGCTGATAGAAGCGGTTGAACAGGACCACGGCATTGGCACCGTTGGCATACAGCTGGTTGATGAGGGCAATGGGGTTGGTCAGGTTGCTGCCCAGTTTCACGATGACGGGGATGGTTACCTGCTTCTTGATGCTGCTCACGATATCGATGTGGCGCTGTTCGAACGAGCCGAACGGGTAGTTCTTTTCAGTCTGCAGCGACAGGATGTTGATTTCCAGGGCATCGGCTCCGGCTGCAGCCACAGTGCGTGCAAAGTCGGTCCATTCACCTTCGCTGAAGCAGTTGATGCTGGCGATGACGGGGATGGTGCACACCTTCTTGGTCTGTTCGATGAGGCTGATGTATTCGTTCAGTGCGTGCGAGCGGACATAGGTGCTCAGGTAATCGTCGCCTTCGGGCGAGCCATAGGCTGCCATGTGGTGGGCTTCCTGCATGATCTGTTCTTCGAAGACAGACTTCAGGACGATGGCACCGGCTCCGGCCTGTTCCAGTTTCAGGTTCTTTTCGGCACTGTTGGTCAGGCTCGAGCTGCTGACGATAATCGGATTGCGCAGGGTCAATCCGGCGAAAGTGGTTTTTAATTCAGTCATATTGTGGGTTGTTTTAATAGTTTCGTTCTCCAAAAATCTTGCTGCCTACGCGCACCAGCGTACTGCCGGCTTCCACAGCCAGGGGATAGTCGTGCGACATGCCCATGGATATTTCGCAGAAGCGGTCGTCGGTGGCGAAATAGGTTTGCTTGATTTCCTTGAAAAACTCGTTTAAGGAACAAAATTCTTGTTGGATTTGCTGCGCGTCGTCCACGTTGCTGGCCATGCCCATGATGCCGGCCAGTTGCACGTGTTCCAGCTTTCGCCATTCGCCGTCGGCCAGCAGTTGGCGGCATTCGTCGAAGGTAAAGCCGAACTTGGTTTCTTCCTGCGCCACATGGATCTGCAGCAGGCAGGGAATGACGCGTCCCACCTTGGCGGCCTGTTTGTTCACTTCGGCCAGCAGGCGGTAGGAGTCGATGGCATGAATCAGGCTCACATAAGGGGCCATGTATTTGACCTTGTTGGTCTGCAGGTGACCGATGAAATGCCATTCGATGTCCTTGGGCAGCGCTTCGTATTTCTGAGTCATTTCCTGCACGTGGCTTTCTCCGAAAATCCGTTGACCGGCCGCGTAGGCTTCTTCCAGTGCTTCCACGGGATGAAACTTGGATACGGCAACCAGGCGGACTCCTGCAGGGAGTTCGGCGAGAACCTCTTTGATCTTTGCTTGGATGGTACTCATGATTCTTATTTAGCTATCAGTCTTTTTATTTTAGCTATTTATCTCTTTATTTTTCGGAACATTCCGTTATCACGTTGGGCTATGGGGCTTTTCCGTCTTCGGGCTTTTCCGTCTTCGGGCTTTTCCGTCTTCGGGCTTTTCCGTCTTCGGGTTATTCCGTCTTCGGGTTATTCCGTCTTTCCGGCATCGGGAAATTCCGGCTTTCCGGCATCGGGAAATTCCGGCTTCACGTCGGGCTCAGCTTCATAGGGATATACATCCATGATGGCTGTTTCGGCCATGGAAGCGATGGTGTAGTCGGCCATCGAACCCTTCATGCCTTCGTCGAGCTTCTTCACGGCATCGCGCAAGTCGGCTGCCTGTACCAGGACGTTGGTAGCTGTCTTCTTTTCGGCACCGCTTTTTTCGTCCAGGGTGATGAAGTAGAGTTTGCATTTGAACCAGCGGTCGGCAGCATCTTCTTCGCAGAAGAACAGTTCGCTGTAGTTGGCGCGTTTGATGTCCGATACGGTAAATTCGCCGCTGATATACGGAGTGATTTCGTCGATGATTCGGGCTTCGGCTTCCGTGAAACTCAGTGCGTCAACCAAATAGGGTTCCGTTACTTTCTTGTTCATGCCGTTTTCCAGCACTTTTTCGTAACGTATCTTGCATTCAAACCAAGTGTGCATCATAAATGTCTATTCTATTATATCTGTTATATCTGTTGTTTAGGGTATGTTAATCGGACACAAAGATACAATTTATTTAATCGTTGTGTCCGATTTTCCCCAATTTTATTCCATGCGTGTACAGCCATTCAGTTGCATCAGTTGGTTCACGGCTTGCTCGTGGTTGCCCAGGAGCAGCAGGTGGTGGTTGCCCAGGGGACTGCGGGTAAAGTAGTCTACCGGTTTGTCCAGCCGGAGTCGTACCTGGGTGCGGCAGGCATGTTCGTACTGGGTGTTTTCCAGGAGTTCGCCGGTCGACACGAAGTACTCGTCCAGGCATTCGCCGGCACATTTCAGCAGTGTGACCTCGCCGGTAGGCAACAGCCCCTGGATGGCGATGCCGCTGCGGGTCTCGAAATGGTCGCGGATGATGAACTGCTGGGCCATGCGGGTACCTACGGTGCAATGGGCCAGTACCAGTTCGTTGCGTTCTTGGTCCAGTCGGGTGGGGTTGGCCATGAAGCCGGGTTGTCCGGTCAGGGTCTGGGCCACCAGCATGCTGAAGATGGACTGCAGGTCGCCTTCGCAGCCGGCCGGAATCCCCTCGTCGTTCAGCAGTGACAGCGCCAGGCAGCCGGTGGTATGCAATTTTTCAATCAAGGTGAAGCACGACAAGGTGAGGGCATGCAGGTGCTTCTTTTCGCACAGCAGCTGCAGGGCGCGGTACAGGCGCATGGCTTTCAGCAGTTCCTCGGGACTGCCTTCCAGGCAGGTTTGGGCGCGGTTGGCCACGACCGAGGCGGCATACCCGATTTCATCGTCGGTTATCTGGTAAAAGAGGCAGTACACCTCTTCCAAAGGGATGTCTACGAACTCGATTCCCCATCGGCGTTTGGCCAGCAGGTAGTCGACGTTGCTCGCCACGAGCCAGGGAGAGGGATGTCCCACCACACCGATGCGCTTGCCCCGTAAGGCCTGTTGGGCGGCAAAGGCCTGGTGATTTTCCACCAGTTGGGCTACCATGTGCTCCGGAGTGCCGTGTACCACCTGCGCTTTCATGCCTTTGCTTCGCAGCCAGGCAGCGATTTCAAGCGAAGCAGCCAGCGAATTGTGTTGGCCGTCGCACAGCAGCAGGATGGGATAGGGCAGGCGGTCGAAATATTGTGTGACGGTGCGTTCCACTCCACCCGAAGCGATGAAAGCAATCGTGTAGGCTCCCTGGGGGATGCGGTCCAGTTCCTGGGGAGTCACGAGGTGAAGCGTGAAGAACCGTTCGATTTCTGCAAATAAATCCTTATGGCTTTCCGTCAGGGAAGCGGCTTTATGCAGTTCGGATAGGAAGGTAATCAAGTATAGATCCATTTGTATTTTTGCTTGGTTTAACACGAACAAACTTACGTCTTTTTTTTCAATAACCCTAAAAAATAACACCGAAGATAACAAAGATTTAATTTCTTATTTAATTGTTTGCTTCGTTGGTCTTGAAAGTCTATCTTTGCAACCTCAATCAATAATACTTATACATTATGCCCGTCATATCAAACCGAGGAAACGAGATGCCAGCATCGCCGATTCGTAAATTGGCTCCGCTGGCCGATGCCGCCAAGCAGCGGGGAATTCATGTCTATCATCTGAATATTGGTCAGCCCGACCTCCCGACTCCGCAAGCGGCCCTCGATGCGATTCGCCAGATAGACCGCTCGGTACTGGAATACAGCCCGAGCCAGGGTTATCGCAGCTACCGCGAAAAGCTGGTAGGATATTACAAGAAATACGACATCAACCTGACTCCCGACGACATCATCGTGACCACGGGTGGTTCGGAAGCGGTGCTGTTTGCTTTCATGAGCTGTCTGAATCCGGGCGACGAAATCATTGTCCCCGAACCGGCGTATGCCAACTACATGGCGTTTGCCATTTCGGCCGGTGCCGTCATCCGGACGGTGACGACGACCATCGAGGAAGGTTTCTCCTTGCCGAAGGTCGAGAAATTCGAGGAACTCATCAACGAACGGACCAAGGCTATCCTGATCTGCAACCCCAACAACCCGACCGGTTATCTCTATACCCGCCGCGAAATGAACCAGATTCGCGATATGGTGAAGAAGCACGACCTGTACCTGTTCTCGGACGAGGTGTACCGGGAATTCATCTATACCGGTTCGCCTTACATCTCGGCTTGTCACCTGGAGGGAATTGAGGAGAATGTGGTCCTGATCGACTCGGTGTCGAAGCGTTATTCGGAATGTGGTATCCGTATCGGAGCCTTGATTACGAAGAATGCGCAAGTGCGCCAGGCGGTGATGAAGTTCTGCCAGGCTCGTCTGAGTCCTCCGTTGATTGGTCAGATTGCTGCCGAGGCTTCGCTGGATGCGCCCGAAGAATATGCCCGCGAAACGTATGACGAGTATGTGGAACGACGCAAATGCTTGATTGACGGCTTGAACCGCATTCCCGGGGTGTATTCACCCATCCCGATGGGAGCGTTCTATACGGTGGCCAAATTGCCGGTCGACGACAGCGAGAAGTTCTGTGCCTGGTGTCTGTCGGAATTCAACTACGAGGGCGAGACGGTAATGATGGCTCCGGCTTCGGGCTTCTATACCACTCCGGGCTTGGGCCGCAACGAGGTGCGTATCGCTTACGTATTGAAGAAGGAAGATTTGTTGCGGGCACTCTTTGTGCTGCGCAAGGCACTCGAAGCTTATCCGGGGCGGGTCGATGATTGATGCGCCCCTTGTACCTAGTTTTCCCGTAGGCTTATGATGAATTGGACCCTGTTTGTCGCACGTCGGATTTTCCGTAGCAAAGAAGGAGAGAAGGAGGTTTCGCAACCGGCCATCCGCATTGCTACGGCAGGGATTGCTTTGGGCTTGGCGGTCATGATTGTGGCCGTGGCGGTGGTCATCGGTTTCAAGCATCAGGTGCGGGATAAGGTGGTCGGTTTGGGTTCGGACCTTGTGGTGACGAACTTCGATGCGCAACTGTCTTATCAGACGGTTCCGGTGGTGGCGAATGACAGCTTGTGTCAAGTCGTCGCTTCTCTGGAAGGCGTGCAAGGCGTGCAGCGTTATTCCACCAAGCCCGGTGTGATCCTGACCGACGAAAGTTTTCAGGGCATGGTGCTGAAAGGGGTGTCCCAGGAGTACGATTGGGCGTATCTGAAGGCTCACCTCGAAGAAGGGACCATTCCTGCCTTCACCGATTCGGTGGCTTCCCAGCAGGTGCTTCTTTCGCGTTCGATGGCCGACAAGCTGCGGCTGAAGGTAGGCGATAAAATCTATACCTATTATATAGGGGATCCGGTGCGTGCCCGTCGGTTGACCGTCGCGGGGATTTATCAGACGCATTTTGCCGCTTACGACGATTTGTTTCTGCTCACCGACTTGTATACCGTGAACCGGTTGAACGGCTGGAAACCGGAACAGGTGAGTGGCCTGGAGATTTCGGTCAGCGACTACGGACAGCTGGAGGCTGTGCGCGAACGTATCCGCCAACAGGTCGACGGTCGGGAGGATGCTTACGAAGGAACGTACTATACGCAGACGGTCGAGGAGCAGCATCCGCAGATTTTTGCCTGGTTGGATTTGCTCGACATGAACGTGTGGGTCATTCTTTTCCTGATGACCGGGGTGGCAGGCTTTACCATGATTTCCGGTCTGTTGATTCTGATTCTCGAACGTACGGCGATGATCGGTACGCTCAAGGCTTTGGGAGCCGACAACCGTTCCATCCGTCGCATTTTCCTCAGCTTCTCGGTCTTCCTGATCGGTCGGGGCATGTTGTGGGGCAATGTCATCGGCTTGACGTTCATCGGGGTTCAGACGTTTCTGCAGCCTTTCCGGTTGGATCCGGCCACCTACTATGTCGACCGTGTGCCCGTTGAATTCCACCTGGGTCTCTTTCTGTTGCTCAATCTTTCCACTTTGCTTGTTTCGGTGGGGATGTTGGTCGGTCCTTCCTACCTGGTTACCCGCATCCATCCGGCCCGTTCCATCCGTTTCGAATAACCTCAGCCCTGGGCCCGCACGGCTTTCTCCGGAAGGTTTCGGGGGAAGAAAGGGAAGATGTTTCTTCGGAGTATAACCGGAGTATAACTGAAATATAACCGGAGTATAGCTGAAATATAACCGGAATGTAACCGGAGTATAGCTGAAATATAACCGGAATGTAACCGGAGTATAACTGAAATATAACCGGAATGTAATCGGAATGTAACCGCTTTTCTCTAAAAATCCCGTAAGAATGATAATATAACATAAAATAATAGCGTTTAGGAATAATCTAACACTTTATTGCTTATATTTAGAATCAAACCTAAGTATTAGGGAGTGAGCATCAGACATCGAATAACCTTAAAACAAGTCCTGAACGAACGGGCAAGTAGTATGAGAATTCAATTTGAAATTAACGAATCGCTGGCCAATCTGGTGGACCAGTTGACACATTCCGACTTTTGGGCTACGGAAATCCGTGAAGACAAGTTTGGCAAGAAGGTCATCAAGATCAAGGACCTGGCTTACAATCTGGAAGCGGTTGCAGAGGTGACACGCAAAGAGATTTTCATTCGTACGGCACTCTCGAAGTACACTTACCGCATCTATGAAACGGACGGTTCCTGTTGGTGCGAGTATGTGGGAGCCTATCGTGGATTGCTGGAGCAGAAGTTGCTTCCGGTCATTACGCCCAAGGAAAGCCTGTTGGAATGTGAGGTGTTGGACAGTTCCATTCTGGGAGGTAAGCAGAAGACCTTGCGGGAGTATGCAGAAGACAATTTGAAGTTGAAACGTTTCCGCGAAGAAAATTTCGGAGACAACGGTTTCTCGAGAGCCGACCATCCGCGTCATGTCTACGATGAATTTATCAAGGAAGATTTCATTCCGAAGGGATGACGGTGATGCAAGGGGAGACCTCTTTATACACAGTTCGCGCTGTTCCTGTTTCAGGCAGGGGCAGCGCGAACTGTTTGTATTGGATCGTGAGAGTGGTCGTCTCAGACGAGTTCTTCGGAAGTATAGCCTTTCGGCAGGGCACGGCAATTGTAGGCCGAGGCCATGATTTCACCGTAGGCACCGGCCGAGCGCAGGGCGATGAAATCGCCGCGATGGGCTTTGTTCAAGTCAATAGCCTTGCCGAAAACATCCGATGATTCGCAGATCGGACCCACGACATCGTAGGCTTCCATCGGTTCTTCCGAGGAGAGGTTTTCGATTTTGTGGTAAGCCTGGTACAGCGCCGGGCGGATCAGGTCGGTCATGCCGGCATCCAGGATGGCAAACTGCTTGTTGGTACCTTGCTTCACATAGATGACGCGGCTGATGAGGCTACCGCATTGGCCTACGACAGCGCGGCCCAGTTCGAAGTGCAGGGTCTGTTGCGGACGCAGCTTCAGGTGCTTGTGGTAGGTAGCGAAGTATTCGGCAAACTGCGGAATGGGTTGACGGTTGGGGTGGCTGTAGTCGATGCCCAGACCACCGCCCACGTTGATGTGTTCGACGATGAGCTGACGGGCATACAGCTTCTCCTGCAGTTCGTTCACGCGGTTGCACAGGGCAATGAAGTCGCCCATGTCGAGAATCTGCGAACCGATGTGGAAGTGCAGTCCCACTAGTTTCACATGCTCCAATTCGATGGCACGGTCGATCACGTGATTCATGTCGTCCATGCTGATGCCGAATTTGTTTTCTGCCAATCCGGTGGTGATGTTGGCATGGGTATGTGCCCCGACGTTCGGGTTGATGCGGAAGGCCACGCGTGCCACCTTGCCCTTGGCTGCGGCCAGTTCGTTGATGATTTCCAGTTCCGGCACCGACTCGACGTTGAAGCAGAAGATGTCATGGTCCAGTCCCAGGTTGATTTCCCAGTCGGTTTTGCCTACGCCGGCATACACAATCTTGTCGGTCGGAAAGCCTGCCTGGATAGCTGCCCGTACTTCACCGCCGCTCACACAGTCGGCACCCAGTCCGGCTTCGCGGATGATGGACAGGATCTTGGGGTTGGCATTGGCCTTGACTGCATAGTGCACGCAGAAGTTCGGGTATTTGCCCGCTTCCTGACGGATGCAAGCCAATGTGTCGCGCAGCAAGCGCACGTCGTAATAATAGAAGGGGGTTTGCAGTTCGTTGAACTTATGGATAGGGAAGTTTCCTTTCATATAATCAGTGAATCAATTGGTCCTCTTGAAAGAGGAGGGTTTCTCTGTTGGGATGCAGGCGATGCCTGCTCTTGGGGGTTGATAAGCAATAAGGGAGCGGAGACCTGCTCCGCCCCCTTATTGGTGATGGTATCTGCCACCGGACATTCACGCTTTTGCCTCGGATCTCTGGCCTTGAATTTCTAGCTTCGGGCTTCGGGTCTCTGGCTTCGGGCCACTAGCCTTGAATCTCTAGCTTCCGGGCTTCAGGTCTCTGGCTTCAGGTCTCTGGCTTTGGGTTTCTTGCGAAGAGAGCATGCAGACCCGTGAAGCGTGTCGGGTGGTTCGTTCCTACTTTACGTTGTTGAACAAGTGGTCGCTCAAAGATTGCAGAGCCTGTTTCTTGTCCGATTCGCGAATCAGGAAAGAGATGTTGTAGTTGCTTCCGCCGAATGAAATCATACGGACCGGAATGTTGCGCATGGCATCCAGAGCCTTGGCTTCAAAGCCTACGTTTTCCCATTCCAGGTCACCTACGACGCAGATGATACACATGTCATGGTCTACGGTTACGGTACCGTATTTCTTCAGGTCGTCCAGGATTTCGTTCAGGTGCTTGGTGTTGTCGATAGATACGGAAACACCTACTTCCGACGTACAGATCATGTCGATGGAAGTTTGGTAGCTTTCGAAGATTTCGAAGACCTTGCGCAGGAAACCGTGGGCCAGCAACATGCGGCTCGACTTGATCTTGATGGCCGTGATGTTGTCCTTGGCCGCTACAGCCTTGATCTTGTCGGCTTCCGTATCGTTCGAGATCAGCGTGCCCGGAGCGGTCGGGTCCATCGTGTTCAGCAGGCGTACCGGAATGTTGGCATACTTGGCCGGCTGGATGCAGGTCGGGTGCAGGATCTTGGCACCGAAATAAGCCAACTCGGCAGCTTCTTCAAAGTGCAGGTGACGCACCGGAGAAGTCTTGTCTACGATACGCGGGTCGTTGTCGTGCATACCGTCGATGTCGGTCCAGATCTGGATTTCCGAAGCGTTGACAGCCGCACCGATCAGGGAAGCGGTATAGTCGCTACCTCCTCGCTGCAGGTTGTCGATTTCACCGTACGCATTGCGGCAGATGAAGCCCTGGGTGATATAGATGTCTGCATCGGGGAAAATTTCCAGCTGGGCAGCCAGTTTTTCCTTGATATACACCGGGTCGGGTTCCGAGTTCTTGTCCGTGCGCATGAATTCCAATGCCGGCAGCAAGACAGCGTTGACACCCTGTTCCTGCAGGTAGTTGGTCACCATATTGGTGGAAATCAGTTCTCCCTGAGCCAGGATCACCTTTTCTTCGAACAGCGTGAAGATATCTTTCGTATACGAACGAATATAGTCGAACTGCGCCTTGATGAACTCCAGGGTTTTCTGTTTATATTCATCCGTAGAATAAAGCTCATTCACGTGCTGTTTGTACTTAGACTCCAGCCGATTGATGATTTCATTCGCACCGTCGGGATTCTTCTTATACAGATAATCCGAGATTTCCACCAACGTGTTGGTAGTTCCAGACATAGCTGAAAGCACCACAATTTTCTTTTCGCCGTCGGAAATTAATTTGGCAACCTCTTTCATTCGCTGAGCAGAACCTACCGAAGTACCTCCAAACTTTAATACTTTCATTTTTCGTTTCGTATTTTAATGGTTTTTTATTCCAATGTTGATAATTAGGATGCAAATATACAAATAAGGTTGCAAAAATCAGCATCTTACCCGTACTATTTATCCTTCGTTCACCGATTTGCCCGTTTCGTGTGCCAAAATCCTCTTGGAACGGCCGTTGGCGGACTTTTATGTCGCTGGCCTGTCAGGTCTGTCGCCGCTGGCCTGTTGGTCCTTTTTTCACTGCTCCGCTGGTCCTTTTGTCGTTGGCCTGTCAGGTCTGTCGTTGCGGGTCCGTGAGTCCTTTATGCCTCTTTGTCGCCGAGAAACTCAGCAGTCACTTCCTGGATGTGGTGGTCGGCAAAGCGGTAGACCACACCGGGGTATTCGCGGAGGAACTGCAGGTTGTGGGTGGTCATCAGGATGGCCGAACCGGCAGCGCAGATGGAGCGGAGGAGTTCGAGAATCTGACGGCTGGTTTCCGCATCCAGATTTCCCGTAGGTTCGTCGGCCAGGATCAGGTCGGGTCGGTTCAGGATGGCGCGGGCAATCACGATGCGCTGCTGTTCCCCGCCCGAGAGTTCATGAGGCATCTTGTAGCCTTTGTTGGGCATGCCCACCTGTTCCAGCACTTCGTTGATGCGCTGTTCGATGGCGGCCTTCTGGGTCCATCCTGTCGCTTTCAGCACGAATTGCAGGTTCTCGTACACGCTTCGGTCGGTCAGCAGTTGGAAATCCTGGAATACAATGCCGAGTCGTCGTCGCAAGGCGGGGATATGCTTCCGTTTCAACTGTTTCAGATTGTATCCCAACACTTCGGCTTCCCCTTCCCGGATGCCCAGTTCGGCATAGATGGTTTTCAGCAGCGTGGTCTTGCCCGATCCTACTTTCCCGATCAGGTACACAAACTCTCCTTTGTCGAGTTCCAGATTGACGTCGCTGAGGATTTCCAGTTCTTCCTGGCAGATCGTTACATGGCGGTAGCGTATCAGCTGTTGGTCGTCAGTGGCTGTCGAAGGGGCTTTTTCCTGTTGGTTCTCTTCTTCTCTCATCGGTTTGGATGGCTAATTTAGGATTGGATTAGTGTTTCTTCCAGGTGCTGGAATGGCGTTCTTTCAGTTCACGTACCAGGTCTTCGATGCGGTATCCCTTCGAAGTGAGCAGTACGATGAGGTGATAGAGCAGGTCGGCACCCTCGTAGATGAGCCGTTCGTCGGTACCGTTGCAGGCCTCGATAACGGTTTCCACCGCTTCTTCGCCCACCTTCTGGGCCATCTTGTTCACGCCCGACTGGAACAGGCTGGTGGTGTACGAGCCTTCCGGCATTTCTCGGTGGCGCTTGTCGATGAAGTCCTGCAGGTCTTTCAGGAAGAGGATATCCTCGGCCTGGTTGGTTTCGCCCCAGCAGGTGTCCGTGCCGGTGTGGCAGACCGGTCCGTCCGGGTTGACCTTGATGAGCAGGGTGTCGTGGTCGCAGTCGAGCAGCAGGGAGACGACATGCAGAAAGTGTCCGCTGGTTTCCCCTTTGGTCCAGAGGCACTGGCGGGTGCGGCTGTAGAAGGTCACTTTTCCGGTTTCCTTGGTTTTTTGGTAGGCTTCCTGGTTCATGAAGCCCAGCATCAGCACCTTGCCGGTGCAGTTGTCCTGTATGATGGCCGGGATGAGCCCGTTCATTTTGTCAAAATCTAATTCCATGGTTTTATCCTTTATCTTTAGGGTTTATGTTATTGGGTTCTTGTTCTTGCAGGCGGGAGATGTGGCATCGTTCCCTGTTTTCGCTCCGAAGTTCCGGAGGGCGGATTTCCCTGCAGCCGGTGGAGGTGTCCCTGGATCGGTCGGGACCGGTCGGGACCGGTCATTGGCGTACGGGGATACCTTCGGCGCAAAGATACGCTTTTAATTCGGGAATGGGAATTTCGCCGAAATGAAAAACGCTGGCGGCCAGGGCTGCATCGGCTTTACCCAGGGTGAACGCATCTCGGAAGTGCTCTTTGCGTCCGGCCCCTCCCGAAGCGATGACCGGAATGGTCAGTCGGTCGGCCAGTTCGGCCAAGGCATCGTTGGCATAGCCGGTCTTCACACCGTCGTGGTTCATGCTGGTGAAGAGAATTTCGCCGGCTCCCCGTTCGTTGGCTTCCCGGGCCCAGTCCAGCAGGGTGCGGTCGGTTTCCAGTCGTCCACCGTTCAGGTAGCATTTCCAGCCCTGTTCCGTCTGACGTGCGTCGATGGCCACTACGCAAACCTGCGCTCCGAAGTGTTTGGCGATTTCGTCAATCAGTTCCGGTCGGCGCAAGGCAGCCGAGTTGATGGACACCTTGTCGGCACCGGCATTCAGCAACCGGTCCACGTCGGCCAGTTCGTGAATGCCACCCCCTACCGTAAAGGGGATGCTGATGTGGGCTGCCACCCGTTTCACCAGGTCGGTAAAGGTCTTGCGGCCTTCGTGGCTCGCTGTGATATCCAGGTACACCAGTTCGTCGGCGCCCTGTTCGCTGTACAGGCGTCCCAGTTCCACCGGGTCGCCCGCTTGGCGCAGGTTGACGAAGTTGGTTCCTTTCACCGTCTGTCCATCCTTGATGTCCAGGCACGGAATAATTCGCTTGGCTAACATATCGATAGGCTTGTGTTCTTCTTTGGGGGTTGCTATATAGGGTTGGCAGGTTACAGGAAACGCTGCAGGTCCTTCAGGGTGATGCGTCCTTCGTAGAGGGCTTTGCCGAAGACGACTGCCGGTACATGGGCTTCCTGCAGGGCGATGAGGTCGTCGACCGAGCTCACACCACCGCTGGCGATGAGGTGCATTTCGGGATACTCCGCCAGTATCTGCCGGTAGAGGTCGGTGGCCGGTCCCTGCAGCATGCCGTCGCGGCTGATGTCCGTGCACAGCACTTTCAGAACGCCCTCCTGGGTATACTCCTGCAGGAAGGGCAGGAGTTCCTGGTCGCTTTCCTCTTTCCATCCGCTCACGGCAATGCGTCCGTCCTTGACGTCGGCTCCCAGGATGATGCGTTCGTTGCCGTACTGATGCAGCCATTTATGGAACAGCTCGGGGTTTTTCACCGCCACGCTTCCCAAGGTCACCATCTGTGCCCCGTTGTCGAAGGCGATGACCAGGTCCTCGTCGGTCTTGATCCCCCCTCCGAAGTCGATGACCAGCGACGTGCGGCTGGCAATCTGTTCCAAGGTGCGGTAGTTCACGACGTGGTGCGAAGCAGCTCCATCCAGGTCGACCACATGCAAGCGGTGGATACCGTTTGCCTCCAGTTCCTTGGCTACTTCTACCGGGTTTTCATTGTATATCTTTTGTGTCCCGTAGTCGCCCTGCGACAGGCGTACACATTTGCCATCGATCAGGTCGATGGCCGGAATCAACTCAATCATGTTCTTTATTTTTCTTTTTAGCTAATATAGATCGTTTTTTTTTCGGTTCGTCCATCGGAAAAACCTTTAGTCCGGAAGTTCGATGAAATTCCGGAGGATGCGTTCTCCCACCGTTCCGCTCTTTTCAGGATGAAACTGCGTAGCGTAGAAATTGTTTCGATGCAAGGCTGCGCTGAAAGGCAGGATATAGTCGGTTTGAGCCGCAGTCCATTCATTGACAGGTACATAAAAACTATGTACAAAATAAACAAATTCCTCGCGTGTAAAGCCTCGGAACAAATCGCTGCAGGTGTGCGTCAAGGTATTCCATCCCATGTGCGGCACTTTGTCGGTGTGTCGGGTAGGGCAGAAGCGTTTGACCTCTGCATCAAAGATGCCCAGTCCGTCCACATTTCCCTCTTCGGAATGTCGGCACAATAACTGCATGCCCAGGCAGATGCCCAACACCGGCTGCTTCAAGTCTTTGATCACTTCATCCAAACGGGTTTCCCGCAGATGGTTCATGGTAGTCTCTGCTTCGCCCACGCCCGGAAAGATGACCCGGTCGGCTTGACGAAGTACGTCCGGGTCGGCCGAGAGTGTGGCCTCCAACCCCAGTCGGCGCAAAGCTGCGTCTACCGAGTAGATGTTACCTGCATTGTATTTGACGATGGCTATTTTCATCCGATTGTTCATTTTATTATCCAACGAAAGCGCAAATATAACGAAATATTGCTAGGATGTACACTTTTTGAGCAGAAAGTTTGTGAAAAAGAATGATTGGCTGACAAATCTGCAATGAACTGTCCGATTGTATGGGATGAAGGCACTGATTATTATATATAAGGTGAAAAAATATTTTTCACTTTTTCGTCACTTTTTTCTAGGAATTGCTTGCAGATTCCAAAATAATGCGTACCTTTGCACCCGCAATCGAGAGAGAAAGCGTCGAAAGAACGACAAAATGAAATACTGGTGCGTTAGTTCAGTTGGTTAGAATACATGCCT
>AMCI01000130.1_pt1 | contig 20288 bp, 16 predicted proteins | sample 419838 | NCBI WGS metagenome assembly AMCI01 (sample SAMN01090643, study PRJNA158313) | gut metagenome
GGGTTATGAAATCGACAGAAAAATCATCGTAGTTAAAGATGCGGTGAAAGAAGTTGGTAACTACAAAGCTATCGTTAAGCTTCACAAGGAAGTTTCTGTAGAAATTCCTTTTGAAGTAGTTGCTGAATAAGGGTCTATTTATTTTCTATAAAAGCGGTTTGTCCATTGGGCAAACCGCTTTTTTTATTGTATCCTTTTCATCTTATTCTTTTTCGCTTAAAGTGGTTTCGTCGATTTTTAGTAGTTGTTGAGGTTGTTCCTGTACGCAGTTGTTTGTTTATCGTGGCAGTGATTTCAAGCGGATACAGGATGGAGTAGAGAAGGTGAATGGAAGTTGTCATCGGTGAAAGGTAATCAGAAAGTTGCGGGTTTGAATCATGGATGTTTGGGGGTCGCAAGAGGCTATCCTTCAGTTGAAGACATAAAAAAAGTCTGTTCATGCAATACGCATGTCAGACTTTCAATTCTCTCCAAACTTCAGCTGTTATTATTTTGCTTCAGCTTCAGTTTTAGCTTGTTCGCCTTCAGTTGCTGTCGTATCTGTTTCTGCAACTTGTTGAGCTTCTGCTGCAGCTGCTTCTACTGCTTTCAATGAATCTGCTACACGGATAGATTCTGCATTTTCTTTTGCAGCGTCTGCTGCTTTATTTCCACCACAAGATGCGAAAGATACGGCTGCGATAGCTACGACCATCAAAAATAACTTTTTCATTTTCTTTGCTTTTTAATGTAATACAATTATTTGCTTTATTAAAACGATGCAAAGGTATGTACTTTTTCAATAGATTGTTCTTGCAAAGCCAATTTTTTTATATTTTTTTGTGTAGCTATCCACAGCATTTTTGTATTTTAGTTTTTTTATAGCATGTTAGTCAATAGCTATGCTGTTGTATAAATATCTCTTAATGCTCTTTTTGGGCGTTTTCTCAAATTCCGTAGGATACAATTGTATCTTGCTTATCTTTTCATAGGCTGCTACGTTGCTATTGAGGTTTTTCAGGTTTTCATCCATAATAGTTTTGATGTTTTCCGGTGTATTTAACCCCAATGAATCCAATGCTTCATAGTCGGCATAAACCAAAGCTACCAGTTTTTTATTTCGTTCTATCACAATGCTTTCCAGCACAAATGGTAGATTGTTTAGTTTGCTTTCCAATTCTTCCGGGAAAATATTTTGTCCGTTTGAACTCAGAATCATGGTTTTCAGTCTGCCGCGGATGAAAATATTGCCGTTGGCATCTATTGTACCCAAGTCTCCTGTGCGTAGCCAGCCGTCTTCTGTAAAGGCATCTTGTGTTGCTTCCGGATTTTTATAATATCCTGTCATGGCGTTTTCGCCTCGTACCTGAATTTCGCCAAGTTCACTATTGGGGTTTTCTTTAAAGATGCGGGCTTCCATGATATCTAGAATCTTGCCAGAAGAACCCAATACAAATTCATTCCAGGGAGAATAGCTGATAAGGGGTCCGCATTCGGTCATTCCATAACCAATCGTGAAAGGGAATTTGATTTTGTGGAAGAAAGCTTCCACTTCTTTGTCCATGGCAGCTCCTCCGATAATGATTTCCTTGAATCGGCCACCCAGTGCATCAATCAGCCGTTTGCGTATTTGATTGTATATTTGCGTGTCGAGCAAAGGAATGTTCAATGCCCATTTCATTCCTCTTTTGCTGATGAGAGGCTGGATGATATTTTTATATATTTTTTCAATGACGAGCGGCACGGTAATGATTAGGTTGGGCTTCACTTCTTCAAATGCTTTCATGATAATTTTCGGAGAAGGCGTTTTGCCCAGCAAGGTTACATGCGTACCTACGGCAGTTGCTGTGAGAAAGTCGAATGCACATCCATATGCATGCGCCAGAGGGAGGAAGGAGAGTACTTTATCTCCTTTCTTAAGCAGTTCCGTGCGGATACCGAAGGTCACGTTGCCCGCCAGGTTGTTTCCTGTTAGCATCACTCCCTTGCTGAACCCGGTTGTGCCCGATGTGTAGTTCAACAGCATTACTTTGTCGTTGGATAGTGTAGTGTATTGAACGTCTTCTGGGCGGAATCCCTTCGGATATACTTTGTTCATTTCGTTATCAGCATTCTTGAGGAACTTTTGGATGGTTTCTCCGTCTCGCTGGTACAAACAGCGGAAATCTGTGAGTGAGAAGACGCCTCTTATGCCGGCTAGTTTTTCCTCTTCCAAGTTTTCCCAAATAGCATCGCTTGTAAATAAAAAGACAGATTCGGAATGATTAACGATGTGGTGAACATCATGCGGAGTAAAATCCTGTAAGATAGGAACCACAATCGCTCCATAGGTGATGGTAGCCATATAGGCAATACACCAGCGAGAGTTATTCTTTCCGATAATGGATATTTTATCTCCTCTGCGAAGACTACAATGTTTGAATAACAAATGCAAGCGAGCTATTTCTTCTGCTACTTGCCCATAAGTATATTGAGTCTTTTCCCCGTAGTCTGTATAGCAGGGTAAATCCCAATGCTCACGAAAACTATTTTCGTAGAGTTTAATAAAATTCTCTTTAATCATTGCACGTTTTTTAGTGAATTGTGCAAAAATAGGAATAAACTTTCGTATCCAAAAGGGTTTTACTAATATAATGTGTATTTTTGCACCAATTAATGTATGATTGTAACTTATGATAGATACTACCGTATTTCAAAATAAGACAGCCGTTTACTATACATTGGGCTGTAAATTGAATTTTTCAGAAACTTCAACCATTGGTAAAATTCTGCGTGAAGTAGGCGTCAGAACGGCTCGTAAGGGAGAAAAAGCCGATATTTGTGTTGTAAATACTTGTTCGGTGACTGAAACTGCCGATAAGAAATGCCGCCAAGCCATTCATCGCCTTGTGAAACAGCATCCGGGGGCTTTTGTGGTTGTCACGGGTTGTTATGCTCAGCTGAAGCCGGGGGAAGTGGCCCAGATTGAAGGGGTGGATGTTGTTTTGGGTGCTGAGCAAAAAGGAAAGTTGCTGAACTATTTGGGCGATTTGCAAAAGCATGAATCAGGTAAAGCAATCACTACGGCTACGAAAGACATCCGTTCATTTTCTCCCTCTTGTTCCCGTGGGGATCGGACGCGTTATTTCTTGAAAGTGCAGGATGGGTGTGATTATTTCTGTTCTTATTGCACCATTCCTTTTGCCCGGGGACGAAGCAGAAACGGCAGTATTGCTTCTATGGTGGACCAGGTACAGCAAGCGGTAGCTGAAGGGGGCAAAGAGATTGTGCTGACAGGGGTAAATATCGGCGATTTCGGCAAAACTACTGGAGAGTCTTTTTTTGATTTGGTGAAAGCACTGGATCAGGTAGAAGGGGTGGAGCGTTACCGTATTTCTTCTATCGAGCCTAATTTGCTCACCGATGAAATCATTGATTATGTCGCTCATTCGCGTAGGTTTATGCCTCATTTCCATATTCCTTTGCAATCGGGATGTGATGAAGTGTTGAAGTTGATGCGTCGTCGGTATGATACAGCTCTTTTTGCCTCTAAAGTGAAGAAGATAAAGGAGGTGATGCCGGATGCTTTTATCGGTGTGGATGTGATTGTGGGCATGCGAGGCGAAACTCCCGAATATTTTGAAAAAGCATATGAGTTTATTTCGCGACTGGATGTGACGCAGCTTCATGTATTCAGTTATTCGGAGCGTCCGGGTACGCAGGCGCTGAAGATTGATTATGTCGTTTCGCCTGAAGAAAAACATCATCGCAGTCAACGTCTTTTGGCTTTGTCGGATGAAAAAACGCAGGCTTTTTATGCTCGTCATATCGGGAAAACTCTGTCGGTGTTGATGGAAAAGTCAAAAGCTGGTACTCCGATGCATGGTTTTACAGCCAATTATATCCGTGTGGAGGTAGAGAGTGATAATGCACTCGATAACCATTTGGTACAGGTGCGTTTAGGAGAATTTACAGAAGATAAAACGGCGTTGAAAAGTATAATACTGGAGTGAGTATGAAGTCGAGATTCGTTTATGGACTGGTTTATGTGGGAATGTGGCTGTTTTCTGCGCTTCCGTTTTGTGTGTTGTATCTCTTGTCCGATTTGAATTATTTTCTGATGTACCACATTGTCGGATATCGTCGAAAGGTGGTTCGGAATAATCTGCTCCGTTCTTTTCCCGAAAAGTCAGAAAAAGACAGACGGCAGATTGAGCGTCGGTTTTACCGGTATCTGTCTGATTATCTTTTGGAGGATTTGAAACTATTGCACATGTCGGCTGCAGATCTTCGCAAGAGAATGGTGTATAAGAACATGGAGCAATGTCTTGAGTTAACCGAAAGATTTGGTGGAGTTGTCTTGATGATACCCCATTATGCTAATTATGAATGGCTGATTGGCATGGGAGCTGCCATGAAGCCGGGAGATGTCCCGATGCAGGTGTATAAACCGTTGAAGGATAAATATCTGGATGAATTGTTTAAGCGCATTCGATCTCGTTTTGGCGGTTACAATGTTCCCAAGCATTCTACGGCTCGTGAAATTATCAAGTTGAAGCACCAGGGTAAGAAAATGGTGGTGGGGCTAATTACGGATCAATGGCCTAGCGGTGACCGTTATTGGACTACATTCTTGGGACAGGAAACAGCTTTTTTGAACGGTGCGGAGCGCATTGCTAAGATGATGAACTTTCCGGTGTTCTACTGTGAACTGACGAAAACGCGTCGGGGCTATTGTGAGGCGGAGTTTAAACTGATGACGGCTTCTCCCAAGGAAACGGAAGAGGGAGAGATTACTGAAATGTTTTCTCATTGTCTGGAGCAGACACTCCGTAGGGAACCGGCTTATTGGTTGTGGTCGCATAAGCGTTGGAAACATACTGCATCGGAGTGCAAAGAAATGGAGCGTGCGGTTCGTGAACTAAATCAAGAAAAATAATGAAAGTTTCTGTTGTTATACTCAATTGGAATGGAAGTGGCATGCTTCGTACTTTCCTTCCCTCTGTGCTGGCTTATTCTGATGAGGCTGAGATTTGTGTGGCCGATAATGGTTCAACGGATGATTCGGTTGAGATGCTTTCCAAGGAATTTCCGTCTGTCCGTCTCATTCTTTTGGGACAGAATTATGGTTTTGCTGAGGGATATAACAAAGCTCTTCAGCAGGTAGATGCAGAATATGTGGTGCTGTTGAATTCTGATGTGGAAGTCTCTGAACATTGGTTGCAGCCTTTGGTGACTTATTTGGATGCTCATCCAGATGTAGCTGCCTGTCAGCCGAAGATAAGGAGCCAGCAGCAGAAGGAGTATTTTGAATATGCCGGTGCTTCGGGTGGTTTTGTTGATGCATGGGGGTATCCGTTTTGTCGGGGGCGTATCATGCAGGTAGTGGAGAAAGATAAGGGGCAGTATGATGCGGTGATTCCTGTTTTTTGGGCTACCGGTGCTGCTTTGTTTATCCGAAGAAGTGATTATGAACAAGTGGGTGGACTGGATGGCCGTTTTTTTGCTCATATGGAGGAAATTGATTTGTGTTGGCGTCTTCGTTCACGGGGCAGAAATATTGTTTGTATTCCTCAGAGTGTGGTGTATCATGTAGGTGGCGCTACGCTGAAGAAAGAAAATCCCAGGAAGACTTACCTTAATTTTCGCAATAATCTTCTTATGCTTTATAAAAATCTTCCCCAGCCGGATTTGGATAGAGTGATGCGAATGCGTGCATTTCTTGATTGCGTAGCTGTTATCTCTTTCTTGCTGCAGGGGAGTTGGGCAAATGCCCGGGCGGTGGTGAATGCTCGCAGGGAGTTCAAAAAACTCCGTCTTTCCTTTTTGTCGTCTCGGGAGGAGAACTTACGTCAGAACGTACAGCCGATAATTCCCGAACAGATGAAAGGCAGTATATTGTGGAATTTATATGTCAAAAGACGGAAGTTCTTTTCTCAGTTGCCTTTTTATATTCAGAAATAAAACTTTCTGCTTTCTCGGTCTGAAAGACAGAAAGGGTGTTCTTTCATTCTCTGCTGCATTGAAGTTCGATACCTGCCGATTCGATGTCGGCCCCCATGGGCGGATTGCGTTTGTGGAGTTGCAGTTCGATTTCTTCAATAGCCGGAAATTGTCGGAACAACGATTTTATAATTCTTCCTCCCACATGTTCCAGAAGCTTGGAAGGAATAGCCATTTCTGCTGCAACCGTCTGATATACTTCTGCATAATTGATTGTATCGGTTACTTCATCCGTTTTCATAGCTTTGCGGATGTCCGTTTTCAGCTTCAATTGGATAATGTATTCATTTCCGATGCGGTTTTCTTGCGGTGCTACTCCGTGGAAAGCGTAGCATCGAATATCTTTCAATAGGATATAACTATGATTAATTTTCATTGGATTTTGGGTTCTTATTTGCAAAGGTAAGTTGATTTTGATAATGATGCAAGCAACGGGAATGTTAGTCCTGTTCCGTTGCTTGCTTGGGATTCAATATGCTTATTTATTGATTTCTTGTTTATTGGGATGGATCCCGGCCGTTATCCTTAATCATACTGCGGATTTTATTGTTGAGACTGGAAGCATTCATCAGTTGTTCCAATGTGAGGTGCATTCGGTATTTCCAGTAATTGCGAGGATTGGAAGGAACATTGATCCGTTCCTCCTGAATGTCGGGATTTCTCCATTTGCCGTCTATTGACAGCCAATCTTGGAAGGAAAGAACGCACAAGAGGGAGTTGCTCTGAAGGTGTTTGCGTACCACTTCTTCACATACTTCCGGGGTGGCGCTGACAGGGGCGGTACCATAGTGTCCTAATATGTTGTTGAAGTAGCGTTGCGTTTGCGGGTAGTTTTCTTCCCACCAGAGGCGCAGGGTCGACATGTCATGTGTAGATATGGTACAGACTGAAGAGTAGGGGTATTCGTTCAAGTGTCCGAATTCATATCCAGGCTGTTTTGGCATCCGTTGAATTTCCAGACTGAGAATTTGCAATTTATTCATCACAGCAGGCACACAACCGGGTATCATGCCTAAGTCTTCTCCACACACCAGCATGCGGGTCGATTGGGTCAGCTGAGGCAGTTTTTTCATGGCCTGTTGCTGCCAAAAATCGTTGTGGCGATGATAATAATACTGGTCATACAGCCGGTTGAAAGCGTCTTGCTCTTCGTGAGTTAATGAGCGGAACACAAAGTCCTTTTGCACTCCGATGCGGGGATGGTAGAGAGTTGGATCGTTTTTATCAGCTATGAAAAGTACATTGCTGATGAGTGTGTATAGTCCTTCCTGAATCCAACTGGAGCTGTCATCCTTCTTTTCTGCAAAGAAAGCTTTTACCTTCTGTTGGGTTTCAAATCCAGGTTTCATCCGGTAATGTCCCTCTTTGTCTGTCGGTTCAATATAATTCTGCTTGATGAGATGTGTATAGGGTCCAAACAGTTGACCCAAGAATGATTCATGAATATAGGGCTTGAGATATTTTGCTTTGAATTTCAGTCCGTAACTTTCTATTTCTTTTTGGTTCATTGGTAGTGAAGGGGAAAATTGTCCCAATAGCCCGTGTACGGAGTGCATCGGTATCTCCCAAATGCGGAAGAATCCGAGAATATGGTCAATACGGTAAGCATCAAAATATTCAGCCATTTTTTGGAATCGTTTCATCCACCAGCGGTAGCCGTCTTTTTCCATGATTTCCCAATTGTAAGTGGGGAAACCCCAGTTTTGTCCGTTGGCAGAAAAATCATCGGGAGGTGCACCGGCCTGTCCGTTGAGGTTGAAATAATGGGGCTCTGTCCAGGCTTCCACACTGTTACGGCTGATGCCGATAGGGATATCTCCTTTTAGGGCAATGCCTTTCTGGCGGGCATAGCGGGAAGCATCCTGCAGCTGCAGATGGAGGTGATATTGGATGAAATAGTACAATGCAATGTGCGAGTAATCTCTTGTACCCGGTTTGCATAGCGCATCAATTTCTGCAGCATCATAGGAGGCGTATTTGGGCCATTTTCTGAAGTCGGCTGTGCGGTAGGCATCTCTCAGATAGCTGAAGACTGCATACGGCTTCAGCCATTCGCTATTGGCTTTAAAGAAATACTGAAATCCGGCAGAAGCTAGTACTTTTTCTCCTTCTTGCTTGAATATCAGTCGGAAATATTCCCATTTTGTCTTATTGACAGCTTCGTAGTCTACTGTTGTCAATTGATTCAATTCTTTTTGTTTCTGTCTGAACTTCTCTGCTGTCTCTTGGTCTTCCAAGGTTCCCATTTGTTCTAAGTTGGCATACATCGGATGGAACGCATAGATTGAGATGCTGTTGTACGGATACGAGTCGGTCCAGGTATGTGTCATGGTCGTGTCATTGATGGGTAGAATCTGAATCATTTTCAGATGTATACTTGCTGCCCAATCCACCATCCGTTTCAAGTCACCGAAATCCCCTACGCCGTAACTCCTTTCTGATTTAAGGGAGAATACCGGAATGGCTACTCCGGCTCCTTTCCAGACAGGTATGTCAAAATGAACATAGCGGTCGGAAATTACTCTGGTTTCATTTGTTTGTATATTTTGAGTTGCCAGGTATCGGTTGGGGTTAGTTTCCCAACATTCCACTTTTTTCTTTAATTTATTCCAAAGCACGAATTTGTATTCAAGTGGATAGTTGATTTTATTTGCATCCAATTCTACTTGCCATTCGGGAAAGTGATTGTCGTCCATGAGTGCGGCTTTTTGAGGGTCCCAGTTGCCCAGTATCTTTTGGTTGCCGCAGATGGCCAGACTATAGTCGGGGTGGATGCGGGGAGCATATGCCTTGATCAGGAGTCCTTTTTTATAGTTTGGGGTTGTTGCTTTGTGATCAGTTCGTTTCAGTAGGGCTTCGGTAAAAGCTGAACTATAGAAGAATTCCAGTTCGGGAATGTCTTTCCAGCTATCGTTGATTTTGTATTTTTTCGAGGAAGAACCAATCAGAAAAAGGGTGCGCGGAAAATGATTCCATTCTTTGCGTGTTACCTGTCCGTTTTGTTCTATTTGATAATTATAATGGATTGTTTGTCCTTCGTGAGGAATGTCAAGTTCCACTTTTGCAGTCCAATATATCCCGTCAGTGGAATGCATGGGGATAGAAGCTGCAGACAAGCCGGAAAGTGTGACCTCTTCTCCCCAGTTGGTGCGATATTCAATATTAAAAGATAAAATCATATTATTAGATTTTGATTAGAATGTAAAGTGAATGCAAGTATAAGATTTTTTTTTAAGATGGTAAAATAAAAGGAGTCCTTTAAGGACTCCTTTTATTATTTTGCTTCTGTTATTCTTTCTGTATATTATGTAGCAGGTGCATTATCCGCAACGGGACGTACCACAACTTGTGCAGATAAGGCAACCTTCCTGATATATCAGTGTTTCATGGCCGCAGTTAGGACATTTTTGTCCTTTGGCCACTGTACCGTCCTGTACATATTTCTTCAATGCGCGTTCAACACCGTTCTTCCATGTGTTGATGCTTTCACTGTTCAACTGCAAAGAACCCACTAGCTTAATCACCTGTTCAATCGGCATGCGGTAACGCAATACTCCTGAAATCAACTTGGCATAGTTCCAGTATTCTTTGTTGAACTTTTCCGACAATCCTTCAATGGTTGTCTTATAGCCGCGCTTGTTTTCAAATTGGAAATCGTAGCGTTTGTTGCCTTCTTCGTCTATATTTTTGATGATGCGTCCGCTTGTTACACTCTTGGGTAACAGGATGCCTTCTTCGTCATCCAGCACACCGGTGAAGATTTCATACGGACGTCCTTCCAGTAAGCCGACAAATGCCACCCATTTTTCTTTGTTGTTTTGGAAGCGTACTACGTCAGCTTCCAGTACTTTCGGACGTACTTCTACCACTGTAGGTGGCTTACAGGGAGGCAGTTCTTCTTTTTTATTCTTGGTTTGTGTAGAAATCAATACGCCTGAACGGGAACCGTCACGATATACTGTACATCCTTTACAGCCAGACTTCCATGCTTCTACATACAGACGGTTTACCAGTTCCTCGTCCACATCGTTAGGCAGGTTAATGGTCACACTGATAGAATGGTCCACCCATTTTTGGATGCGGCCTTGCATCTTGACTTTCATTAGCCAATCTACATCATTGGATGTGGCTTTGTAATAAGGTGATTTGGCTACCATTTCGTCAATTTCTTCCTGTGTATAGCGTTTGGCCGGATTGTATCCGTTGGCTTCCATCCAAGTGACAAACTTATGGTGGAAGACAATGTATTCTTCAAATGCGTCTCCTGTTTCATCCACAAAGTCAACGCGTACATTTTCATCGTTAGGGTTGACTTTTCTTCTGCGTTTGTATACAGGCAGGAACACTGGTTCGATACCGGAAGTTGTTTGTGTCATTAAACTGGTGGTTCCGGTGGGTGCAATCGTCAGACAAGCGATGTTTCGGCGTCCATATTGCTTCATGTCTTCATACAAGGCTGGATCAGCAGCAGCCAGACGTTGGATGAACGGATTGTTCTTTTCTCTTTGGCTGTCGTATATTTCGAATGCACCTCTTTCCTTGGCCAATTCCACTGAAACACGATATGCACCCAGTGCAATGGTCTTATGTACTTTTTCCGAGAATTCCGTTGCCTCTTCAGTACCATAGCGCAGTCCCAAAGCAGCCAACATATCCCCTTCAGCAGTGATACCAACTCCCGTGCGGCGTCCTTGTCCGCTTTTTTTGTATATTTTTTCCCATAGCACCCGTTCTGTTCGTTTTATTTCATCGCTTTCTGGGTCTTGATTGATTTTCTGCATGATCCGCTCAATCTTTTCCAGTTCAAGATCGATGATATCATCCATGATCCGCTGAGCCAATCCTACGTGCTTCTTGAACAATTCAAAGTCGAAATAAGCATCTGGTTTGAACGGATTCACCACGTATGAGTATAAATTGATGGCCAGCAGCCGGCAAGAATCGTATGGGCACAAGGGAATTTCACCGCAGGGGTTGGTTGAAACGGTCTTGTATCCCAGGTCGGCATAACAGTCGGGTACTGATTCGCGGATGATTGTATCCCAGAATAAGACACCCGGTTCAGCCGATTTCCACGCATTGTGTACAATCTTTTTCCATAAAGCAGACGCATTAATTTCTTTGGAAAATTTAGGATTTTTCGAATCAATGGGATACTGCTGTATATAGGGTTTGCCTTCGGTAGCAGCCTGCATAAATTCATCATCCAATTTCACGGAGACATTAGCTCCTGTAACTTTTCCTTCTGTCATCTTAGCATCAATAAATGCTTCCGAGTCTGGATGTTTGATGGATACACTCAGCATTAATGCACCGCGGCGCCCGTCTTGAGCCACTTCACGCGTGGAGTTAGAATAGCGTTCCATAAAAGGCACAATACCCGTAGAAGTTAAAGCCGAGTTTTTAACTGGAGACCCTTTCGGGCGGATATCCGACAAGTCGTGACCTACACCGCCGCGTCTTTTCATCAGTTGCACCTGCTCTTCATCCATCTTGATGATGGCACCATATGAGTCGGCTGCACCTTCTTCTCCAATAACAAAACAGTTGGAGAGGGAAGCCACCTGATAATCATTTCCAATGCCTGTCATTGGGCTTCCTTGCGGAACGATATACTTGAAGTGGTCTAATAGTTGGAACAACTCTTCAGCAGAGAGAGCATTGGGATACTTCGCTTCAATGCGTGCCACTTCGTTTGCAATTCTCCAATGCATGTCTTTCGGAGACTTTTCGTAGATATTTCCGAAAGAATCTTTTACTGCGTATTTGTTGACCCAAACCCGCGCAGCAAGTTCATCGCCTTGAAAGTATTGTAAAGATTCTTTAAAGGCTTCGTCGTAAGAATAAGTTTGTTTTTCCACGATATGATGTGTCTTAAATTAGCTATTTAATAAGTAATTTGTAGAAGTTCACTTATCGTTAACAAATGATGGTGCAAAGCTAAGAATGTTTTTTTTTCTATCAAAATAAAAAGGAAATAATTTATCAACAGGTTGTCAGTTTTCTGTATTATTTTGATAACATATTGATAATCAAGTATTATGTATTTTGCACTAATGGTTAAAGTTTTCCAAAAAGAAAATTATTCTTTTTATGATGTATATGGGATTCGTTATTTCTTTTTATATCTTTGCAAAAAAAAAGATATGTTTGAAACGGTAAAGAACAGAAGAACTGTTAGGAAATATCTATCTAAGGATATTTCTTCAGATTTGTTAAATGATTTGCTTGAAACCTCTTCACGCGCTTCTACGATGGGAGGAATGCAACTTTATAGCGTTATTGTCACTCGTGATGCGGAAATGAAAGAGCGTCTTTCACCGATTCACTTCCATCAGCCCATGGTAAAAACCGCTCCGGTTGTATTAACTTTTTGTGCAGATTTCCGTCGTTTTAGTAAATGGTGCGTGCAGCGGAAGGCAGTGCCTGGTTATGACAATCTGATGAGTTTTTTGAATGCGGCGATGGATACGTTGCTGGTCGCTCAAACTTTTTGCACTTTGGCAGAAGAAGCTGGATTGGGTATTTGTTACCTGGGAACTACAACTTACAATCCGCAGCAGATTATTGATACGCTTCAGTTACCCGAGTTAGTCTTTCCACTGACTACAGTGACGGTGGGTTATCCTGATGGAATGCCTGCTCAAGTAGATCGTCTGCCGTTGGAAGCGGTGGTTCATGAGGAAGTGTATACTGATTATACACCCGAGAAGATTAATGAGTTGTATGCCTATAAGGAATCTTTGCCTGAGAATAAGCATTTTGTAGAAGAAAATAACAAAGAAACTTTGGCGCAGGTCTTTACGGATGTGCGATATACGAAAAAAGACAATGAATTTATGTCAGAGAATTTGTTGAAGGTGCTTCGCCAGCAGGGATTTCTGAAGTAAATAAAAAAACGATTAGTGAAACGCCACTAATCGTTTTTTTTTATTCTTTTAGTTTCTTTTTTTCAATATGGTTTGAATTTCCTGCACTTCTGTAGAGAAGTTTTTGTCCACTTCAATTTGGCCTTTTACTGTCTTGCAGGCATGTAATACAGTGGCGTGGTCTTTGTTTCCAATGAATTTCCCAATTTTAGAAGTTGACAAGTCGGTATAGTTCTTTGCCAGATACATGGCAATTTGTCGGGCCTGTACCACTTCTCTTTTTCTAGATTTGGTGTGGATAGCCGACTGTTCCAAATTGAAATGCTTGCACACCACTTTCACAATGTCGTCGATGGTAACGGCTTTGGTTTCGTTGTGAACCACGCCATGTACCACATGTTGAGCTAGGTCAATGTCGATTTCTTTGTTGAAGATAGTGGAGCGGGCCATAATCGCAATCACGATACCTTCCAGGTCGCGCACACTTTCATCTACATTTTCTGCGATGTAGTCGATGACCTCTTCTGGAAACTGAAGTCCGTCGCGATGAATCTTGTTGCGGAGGATGTCTTTACGCAGTTCTACAGTTGGTTTTTCTAGTTCGGCTACCATCCCCCATTTGAAACGAGTCAGCAGGCGTTCTTCAATACCTTGCAGCAGTACAGGTGCACGATCGGATGTCAGAATCAACTGTTTTCCGTTCTGATGGAGGTGATTGAAGATATGGAAGAAGTTGTTCTGTGTCTTGGTGACGCCGGCAAACTCTTGTATATCATCAATAATCAGCACGTCGATGGTCTGATAGAACTTGATGAAGTCGATGATTTTGTTATTGATGACCGAGTCGGTGTATTGCACCTGGAACAAGTGAGCCGATACGTAGAGCACTCTTTTTTCAGGATAGAGTTCTCTGATTCGCGTACCGATTGCATTGGCCAAGTGTGTTTTTCCCACTCCGGATGCACCGTATAGGAATAAAGGATTGAACGCAGTTCCGCCTGGTTTTTCAGCCACAGCTTCTGCTACGCTACGGGGCAATTTGTTGCTATATCCTTCAATGAAATTTTCGAAGTTGTAGTTGGGATTCAGATGTGGATCCAAATCCTGTACGGCTGGAGCTGTTAGTAAATCCGGCGTTTTGTTCTCGCCTCCGTTGCTTCTTTGGGGAGTAACGGCTATAGAACGGTTGGTAGAGTCGATATCTACCGTCTCTTTGGGTGTGGATGTTACTGTGATCTTGTATCTCAGCTTGGTTCCTTCTCCGAATACCTTATATAAGGTCATACGAATTAGTTCTACAAATCGGTCTTCCAGTATTTCATAGAAAAACTGGCTTGGGATTTGTAAAATTAGCGTTTTGTCCTTGTATTCCAATGGAACAATCGGGGCAAACCAAGTGCTATATGCCAACTCATGGACATTGTCTTTGATGATTTCAAGACAACGTTTCCAAAGTTCAACATGATTTGATTCAATCATAGTAACTTTTATAACATTTATTAATTAAGCGAAACTTCTACGTTTGCAAATTTGGGAATCTTATTTCAAAAAAACAAATACCTTTTTACTTGTTTTTCTCATTATTATAATAAACTGTTTATTATCAACTGTTTATATTAACATCAATGAATAGATTGCAGAATCTAGCATTTGCAAATGTCTAATCTCTTGTATTTTAATTTCTTATCTGTAAAACAGGGTTTTGCTGTGATTACTATTTAGTAGGTTAGATGACTGCGTTTTTGTTTATAAATAGACATTTGAGAAAATAACGTTCTGTTTGGAAAAACAGAACGTTATTTAGATGGATTCTATATAAGGAAAATCTTTTATTTGTCCTTCTTTCCGAATAGGGAGAAGTGAACATAGCGTTTGGGATGTGCTTGTAGGTCTTTCAACAGGCTGGTTGCGTTTTCGCTCGTAGCATTCAGGTTGTTGTAAAGTTCCGGGTCATTGAAGAGTAGTCCCAGGGTATTGTCTTTGTTGTTCAGTTTATCTGTCAGTGCTTTCACATTAGTCAGTGTCTGGTCAATCTTTTGGAAGGTGGCTGCATAGTCTACTTCTTTCAGATTTGTGCTGATGGCAACGAAGTTGTCGCCAATCACGTTCAGCTTATTTGTCAGTTGAGGAATGTCCTTATTCATGAGTTCTTTCATCTGTGAGCTGGCCACGGCTAAGTTGGCTGTTGTTTTTTCAATGGAGTGTAGGGTTGCCGGAATGCTTTGGTCGCCTAGTATGGCATTCAGCGAGGTGAGGATGGAATCCAGTTTCGGCAGCATCTGTTCCACTTTCGGCAACATTTCCGCAGCGGCAGCCATCATACCATTGTTTAGTGTACCGCTGATGGTATCACCGATGTTGCATTTCTCGCGCGGATTGTTGGCTAGCAGGATGTTCATGCGCACACCTCCCATCAGTTCAGACACTAGTTCAGCTGTACTTCCTTTAGGAATACGCAGTTCGGTGTCCAGTTCCACTTCCACTACCACGTTGCCTGGTTTCTGATAATCGTAGTAGATATCTCGAACAATACCCACTCTCACACCATCGGCAAACACCGGGCTCGATTTGGTCAGTCCGTTTACATTTTCAAATTTGGCAAAAAAATAGCTGGAAGGTTGAAACATGTGTATTCCTTTCAACCAGTTGATACCATAAACAAGTATGCACAATGCAATGATACCTGCAATACCTATTCTGACTTCTTTTGTAATGTACTTCATTGTTTTTCTTTATTTATTTCTTCTTTTCTTAAATTCTTTAATAGCTTCCTGCACATTCATTTTTTCTTCCTTTCTGAACGCAATGATGAATGCGTCTTTGAACCGGGGTAGTAGGGAACGGCGGGTTCTCAGCACCTGATTGTAGTCGGCCGAGGCTCCGCAGGTGTATTTGTAGATTCCCTTTTCTTTGTAGTATTCTACTCCCTTCAGCCCTTTCAGCCGTCTGTCGTTTTTGGCAAGCGGCCGTGAAGCGGTCAGTATCTGCACTTTGAATGTGATATCTGTGTTGCCAGCCTTTTGTTGCCCTGTTGGCAGGTTGCTGTCTGGCAAGTGATTGGCGGAGGTTGTTGCTGTCTCTATGTTCAGCGGTTCGGCGGGCACAATGGTGCGGCTGACACCAGTTAGACGGATTTCCTGCTCTCTTTTATAGTTCAGAAAAGCCCGGTAGATACCTTGCGCCATCGTCGATGAACCGGTTTCCGAATAGAGAAAGCGTTCTTCTTCCGGTGTTGAGATAAATCCCAGTTCAATCAGTATGCTGGGCATGGCACTGGCTTTCAGTACCAGAAAGCCTGCTTGATGCACTCCCCGGTCGGTTCGTCTGCAAGTCTGGCGAAATTGTTTTTGCATCTGTGAGGCCAAATGCACGCTTTGCTCCATGTATTTGTCTTGCATGAATTCAAATATGATATATGATTCGGCCGAGTTCGGATTAAATCCGGCATATCGTGTCTGGTAATCACTTTCGTATAAGATTACGGCGTTTTCCCGTTTGGCCACCTCCAAATTGGCATCCGATTTAGCCAAACCCAGCGTGTAGGTAGAGGCTCCTTTCATGGTACGGTTTTTGGCCAATGCGTTGGTGTGAATCGAAATGAAAAGGTCAGCTTTGGCATTGTTGGCAATCTCAGCCCGACGGTCGAGGGGGATAAAGACATCCCTGTTGCGGGTATAAATTACTTTTACGTCTTTGCAGTTGCTTTTGATGAGGTTGCCTACCTTGAGAGCCACCTTTAGGTTGATATGCTTTTCTTTGGTGATTTTGCCGATAGCTCCGGGGTCGTGACCTCCATGGCCGGCATCAATTACGACAACGAAATTTTTCCCCCGTACATCAGAAATGCAGGAGGGAAGAAAAAGAAGCCAAAGGCAAATACATATGTATAGTATGTAGGGTTTATTTAGTTCCATAATGATTACGCGATGCAAATGTAGCAGAAATTTATAGAAAACTGCTTATTTGTCATTAAGTTTTGTATTTTTTTCGGTTTAATTGTAGCAATATCATCGAAATCTGCTTTACTTTGCAGATTCAAGTTAAAAATGAAACAGATGCTTACGTTTTTGAAAAATTGGACATTGCCCCTAGCTATGTTGGCAGGTGCATTGGGATATCCTCTGTTTGTTACCCTCTCTTTTCTCACTCCGTATCTGATTTTTGTGATGTTGCTGCTGACTTTCTGTAAAGTTTCCCATCGCGATTTGAAACCCCGTCCGTTGCATGCGTGGCTGCTGTTGATACAGGTGGGTGGTGCGCTGGCGGCCTATGTACTTTTGTGCGGAGCCAATAAGATTGTGGCAGAAGGGGTGATGGTCTGTGTGCTTTGTCCCACGGCCACTGCTGCAGCAGTCATAACTTCTAAGTTGGGAGGAAGTGCAGCCAGCCTGACTACCTATACCTTATTGGCTAATATCGTAGCGGCTCTGGTGGTGCCTGTGCTTTTTCCGCTGATAGAAACTCAGCCCAATGTGGCGTTGGTGAAGGCTTTCTTGATTATTTTGGGCAAGGTTTTTCCGTTGCTTATCTGTCCGTTTCTTGTGGCTTGTTTGTTGCGTCGTTTTGTGCCGAAAGTACACCAGCGCTTGCTTGGTTATCATGAAATGGCATTTTATCTGTGGGCTGTTTCTCTGACCATTGTTACAGCCCAGACATTCCAGTCACTGGTTCATTCATCTGCCGACGGACGGACGGAACTGTGGCTTGCCTCCGGTGCGCTTGCAGCCTGTGGATGCCAGTTTTTTTTAGGTAAGACCATCGGGTCGCTGTATGGCGACCGCATCAGTGGCGGTCAGGCCTTGGGACAAAAGAACACCATTCTGGCTCTTTGGATGGCGCACACGTATCTTCATCCGTTGTCCTCCATTGCTCCCGGTTCCTATGTGCTGTGGCAGAATTTTTTCAACAGCTGGCAACTGTGGAAGAAGCGGAGGAAAGAAACGGGATTGTAAATGTTTGTTTGTCGACCAAATTCTTGGTAAACAGTTTGCTGTTATGGAGAATTTTTGCGAATATTGCGTCAAAATTTTGTAGTCATAGCTAATGGATATAATAGATTAACGATAAAAAAGAATAAGCCGATGAAGAGATGGGTGCGATGCCTGTGGATGGGGGCTGTGGCCGGGTGGTTGACCGGCTGTAACCAAGGTGTCTTTATAGATGATTTCCGCAGTGAGGTAGAGCAAGTGCAGCTGGAAAGTGATGAGGATGAGGTGACGCTTTGTTTTCAGACAGACGACTGGACAGTGGAAGGAGGAGAACTTTCTCATTCGCTGAAGGGACAATTCAGTTCTTTCTTTTTTCAGCAGTACAATGATCAGGGAGAGCATATAGGCACTCAGGAATCTCCCAGCTTGGATATGCACGGAAGTCTTTCGCTGCATCATCCGCTGATTGAACTCTATATAGAGCATTTGCGTTCCGGTGAACTGACTGTCCGTGTCGTGGAGAATTTGTTGCCCGAATGCACCCTATTTTTGGTATTGGCAGATAAAGAGATGCCTGAAATACAACAATTCATTCGCATTCAGTTGCAAACGGCCAAGTATGAGTTGGAAGGCATTACTTATACGTTGAACACTTGGGGTGAAGAACGCAAAGATGGCGACCGAGTGCTGCTGTCAGTTACTAACAACGCTGATACACCGACTACTATTACATTATATCCATGGAAAGAGGAACACAAGCAGGTTCGATTCCGGCGTGTTTATCTGGTAACAGGTGGACAGGGTACATTGGAAAAGTTTGATCCTTTTTATCTGCTGGAGCATCCGGTAGAAGTTGAAATACCTACGTTCCGGAAGGGATTTGGCTTTGAGATGAAAGGGGAAAAGGCATTGCTGACGGGAGATTGGCAGCAGCAGGATTTACCTAAGGCCGATGAAGAACGGAAGGTGACGGTAGCGCAAGGCGAAAAAATAAAAATCCGTAAGAAAGTGCATTATGAAGCCTATGACAATGATTGTGTTTTCCGGTTTCGAAACGTGAAAACCCATAAAGTAAGGGAATTCAGTGCTTCTTTCTATCAGCAGTTGCCCACCGACATTCAAGTTTATACGGAAAAAGTTAAGTGATATACCATGAGAAACAGATTGATACTTTTAGGCATCCTGCTGACCGTTCTTGGCCTGTCGGGCAATGAGATGCAGGCACAGAAAATGGATTTCCGCCAACTGACTCACCGGGTGGGACTGGATGTACGTCCTTCCTTTGTGGTACAGGACAATCCTTTCTTTAAAGGAGAAAATGAAGCGGGGAAACCGATCCGTTATGCCTTGCCCGTTCATCTGAAATACAGTTTTCAGTTCAGTAAAGACTCGGAGATAGGTCGTCTGTATCCCCATGCTTATCAGGGTATCGGTGTCTCTTATCATTACCTTGACAATCCTCGCGAGATAGGTGCTCCCATCTCGGTTTATGCTTTTCAAGGTTCCCGCATCGCCCGACTTTCTCCAATGTTGTCGCTCGATTATGAATGGAATTTTGGAGCTTCTTTTGGCTGGAAGAAGCACGATGCTTTTACCAATTCTTATAATGGGGCCGTAGGTTCCAAAATCAATGCCTATATTAATTTGGGTTTTCTGCTCAATTGGCAACTGGCTCCCCGGTGGAACTTGACAGCCGGCATTGACCTGACGCATTTCTCTAACGGGAACACTCATTACCCTAACTCGGGAGTGAACCTCATCGGAGCGAGAATCGGTGTGGTGCGTACGTTCGGCCCTACGGCTGAAGAAATTTCCCCTCAAGCCGCGGGATCCTCCGCCCGAGATATTTTTCAACCGCATGTTAGTTACGATTTGATTATCTACGGGGCCACCCGCAAGCGGGCCATGTTGAATGAAAGCAGTTCTTACATGATTCCGGGTTCCTTTGGATTGGTGGGCTTGAATTTTAATCCGATGTACAACTTCAACCGCTTTTTTCGGGCCGGGGTGTCGCTCGATGCACAGTATGACGAGAGTGCCAATGTGCAAAAACATTATGCTGGTGGTGGGGCTGATGATCCGAAGTTTTACAAGCCTCCGTTCCGTGAGCAGTTTTCCGTGGGTTTCTCAGCACGCGGCGAACTAGTGATGCCCATCTTTTCCATTAATTTAGGAGTGGGGTATAATGTTTTCCAGAAAGGAGAAGATACCAAAGGCTGGTATCAGATACTGGCTTTGAAAACCTCATTGACACATCGTTTCTTTCTTCATGTGGGTTATCAGTTGAGTAAGTTTAAGGACCCTAACAATCTGATGCTAGGCTTAGGTTGGCGCTTCTGATGGTTGAAGTTATTTTCTGTTGGTATGTATGTTTTTTGATGTAAGGCAAACCGTTTTACGTTTTCAATCGGCTTCTTTAAGGACAGTATCGTATTGCTTTTTTTATAAATCACCTAGGTGGTTTATATGGTTCATCCGGGTGGTTTATATGGCCCACCCAGGTGATTTATGTGGACCACCCAGGTGGTTC
>AMCI01000141.1_pt1 | contig 20221 bp, 14 predicted proteins | sample 419838 | NCBI WGS metagenome assembly AMCI01 (sample SAMN01090643, study PRJNA158313) | gut metagenome
TTGGATGACCTTAGAAGATGGAAGAAAGGTCATTATGTTACAAACAGCCGTTGGGTGGTTTATTTGGGAGCTCCTACTCATAAAATCAAGAAAGTGAATGCAGATGGCTATGTGTATTTCTTTGATGCACCTCAGGGGTGGCTTGATCATTATTATTTGTTCCCTATTCCGTTGAATCAGCTTGCGTTGAATCCGAAGTTGGAACAGAATCCCGGATGGGAAAATTAAAGTTGATTTATGAAAAAAATAGATAGGTTGTTCACAACGTCTATGTTGTCATTCGTTTCTCTGTCTGTCTATGCGCAGGCAGAGAAGATGAATGTCTTATTTATAATGGCCGATGATATGCGGCCTGAGTTGGGCTGTTATGGCGTAAAGGAAGTAAAGACACCTCATATTGACCGGCTGGCGCGTACGGGGGTGATGTTTCAGAATGCTTATTGTAATGTACCGGTCAGCGGTGCTTCCCGTGCCAGTCTGTTGACGGGTGTGTATCCGCATTATCCTGATCGTTTTGTGCATTATTCGGCTAGGGCTTCTCAAGATTGTCCGGAGGCTGTTCCTCTATCGGAGTGGTTTACTTCGCATGGATATTACACTTTATCCAACGGCAAGGTTTTTCATCATATTGAAGATCATGCGGATTCGTGGAGTGAACCTCCCTATCGTACTCATCCGGACGGATATGATGTATATTGGGCTGAACATAATCGTTGGGAACTGTGGATGAATAAGGCTTCTGAGCGGACTATTAATCCTAAAACAAAGCGGGGACCGTTCTGTGAGTGGGCCGATGTGCCTGATACGGCATATGATGATGGTAAACTGGCATTGAAGACTATTGCTGATTTGAAGCGATTGAAAGCGCAGGGAAAACCGTTTTTCTTGGCTTGCGGATTTTGGAAGCCGCATCTGCCTTTTAATGCACCGTTGAAGTATTGGAATTTGTATGATCGAGCTTCTATTCCACAGCCTAGAAATCGTTTCCGACCGAAGGGATTACCAGAACAGGTGCGTAATTCGGGCGAAATCTATGCTTATGCCCGAACTACTACTCCTGAGGATATTTATTTTCAGCAGGAAGCTAAACATGGTTATTATGCTTGTCTCAGTTACGTAGATGCTCAAATCGGTTTGGTTCTGGACGAACTTGATAAGTTGGGCTTGGCCGATAATACCATTGTCGTGTTGCTGGGTGATCATGGTTGGCATCTTGGTGAACATAATTTCTTGGGTAAGCATAATCTGATGGACCGTTCTACTCATGTGCCTTTGATCGTTCGGGTGCCTGGATGGAAGCAGGGAAAAACTAAGTCGATGGTGGAACTTGTGGACTTGTATCCCACGCTTTGTGATTTGTGCGGCTTGCCTTATCCGGAGAAGCAGCTCGATGGAACCAGTTTTGTACCGGTACTGAAGGATTTGCAGCAGGAAATCAAGAATTGTGTTTATATTCAGTGGGAAGGAGGAGATAATGCTGTGGATTCACGTTATAATTATGCTCAGTGGAAGGGGAAGGGGCAGGTGAAGGCACAGATGCTTTTTGATCATCGTAAGGATGTTGAAGAAAATGAAAATCGTGTGGATGAAAAGAAGTATGATCCTGTGGTAGAGCGGCTTTCTCGATGGTTGGATGATAAAATTCGGATGAATCAATCGTTTCAAAAACAGATAATTAAATAATTAAGTTATGAAGAAAAGAATATTGGGTGTCTGTGCCTTGTTATTGAGCAGTTTGGGCTTGTTGGCTCAGCGGAATCATTATGTGTTGGATACCGGTTGGATGTTCCGTTTTTCACATCAGGTGGAGAAGAACTCTCCACAGGCAGTTTCGTTGCCACATACTTGGAATGCACAGGATGCTTTGTCGGGTAAGATGGATTATAAGCGGGGTATTGGAAATTACGAACGCAGTTTGTTTATCCGTCCGGAGTGGAAGAATAAACGTCTTTTCCTTCGTTTCGAGGGGGTTTGCAACATTGCCGATGTGTTTATTGACGGGCAGCATGTGGGTGAACATCGGGGTGGCTATAGTGCATTTGTGTTTGAAATTACTGATTGGGTTAAATCTGGGGGTGAACATAAGTTGTGGGTACGGGTAAATAATGCCGAACAGTTTGATGTTATGCCGCTTGTAGGTGACTTTAATATGTATGGAGGTATCTACCGGAATGTATCGCTGATAGTAACCGATCAGGCTTGTATTTCGTTACTGGATAATGCATCGCCGGGTGTGTATCTTACTCAGAAGAAGGTAACTTCAGAACAGGCTGATGTAGAGACTCGGGTGTTACTGTCGAATTCCGGGAAATCAGGAGAGGCTGTGGTTCGTTTGGCGGTTAAAGAGGGAACTAAGGTGGTGTTCCAGGAAGATCGTACGTTGGCTTTGCCGGAAAAGACGGCAGAAGTGTTCATTCCTTTTTCTCTGCGGAAACCTCATTTGTGGAACGGACGTCAGGATCCATTTATGTATCAGGTAGAGGTTACCTTGTTGCAGCAGGGGCAGGTGTTGGATCGTGTGGAGCAACCTTTGGGACTTCGTTATTATCACGTTGACCCGAATCAGGGATTTTTTCTCAACGGCCGTCACTTGGCTTTGCATGGGGTATGCCGCCATCAGGACCGTGCTGAATTGGGGAATGCTTTGCGTAGTCAGCACCATGTAGAGGATATGAATATTATGTTGGAGATGGGCGTAAATGCTATGCGTCTGGCTCATTATCAGCAGGCAGAAGATATATATGATTTGGCCGATGAGGCGGGGATGATAGTCTGGGCTGAAATACCTTTTGTTGGTCCGGGTGGGTATGCGGATAAGGGATTTATCAATTTACCTTCTCTTAAGGAAAATGGACGTCAGCAACTCAAGGAGTTGATTCGTCAGAATTATAATCATCCTTCTATTTGTGTATGGGGGCTGTTCAATGAATTGAAGGAAGAAGGTGATAATCCGGTGGAGTACATCGAAGAGTTGCATAAACTTGCTAAACAGGAAGATGTTACCCGCCCCACAACTGCAGCTAGCAATCAGAGTGGGGCGATGAATTACTTCACTGATTTGATTGCCTGGAATCGGTATGACGGTTGGTATGGTAATACACCGAAAACCTTGGCTACATTTTTAGACGATACGCATGCTCGTAATCCGAAGTTGTGTATTGGTATCAGTGAGTATGGGGCAGGAGCCAGTATTTACCATCAACAGGATAGTTTGAAGCAACCGGCTCCGGCAGGTTATTGGCATCCGGAAAATTGGCAGACTTATTATCACATGGAGAACTGGAAGATTCTGAGTAGCCGTCCGTTTGTATGGGGCAGCTTTGTGTGGAATATGTTTGATTTTGGAGCGGCTCATCGGCATGAGGGCGATCGTCCCGGTATTAATGATAAAGGTTTGGTAACTTTCGACCGGAAGGTTCGTAAAGATGCATTCTATTTCTATAAGGCTAACTGGAATAAGGATGAACCGGTACTTTATTTGGTTGGACGGCGGAATGTGCGGCGAGTTCGTCCTGTACAGGATATCCAGGTATTTACCAATCTGTCTCAGGTGGAATTAAAGGTGAACGGAATTTCTTGTGGTGTGAAGTCACCTGATGCATACTGCACAGTCACTTGGCCGGAGGTAGCTCTTAAGTCGGGTGAAAATGTGATAGAGGTACATTCGGTTAAGAAGAAACCTGAGTTGAGTGATGTTATGCGTATCGAACTGGTACTTTGAGTAGAAATTATTTTATTCGAAAAAAACGTGAGTACTTTTGATAGTACTCACGTTTTTTTATATTGATTTGAAAAATTCTGTGTAACTGATTACTTCTTGAAGTAACGGTTGTACAGACCTTCGAAGCCTTTACCGTGACGAGCTTCGTCTTTGCACATTTCGTGAACGGTATCGTGGATTGCATCCAGATTCAGTTGCTTAGCACGAGTAGCGATGCGTTTCTTGTCTTCGCAAGCACCGGCTTCAGCGTTCATTCTCTTTTCCAGGTTGGTTTTCGTATCCCATACACAGTCACCCAACAATTCAGCGAACTTAGAAGCATGTTCTGCTTCTTCCCAAGCATAACGCTTGAAAGCTTCAGCGATTTCAGGATAGCCTTCACGGTCAGCCTGACGGCTCATAGCCAGATACATACCAACTTCTGTACATTCACCCATGAAGTGATTGTTCAGGTCCTTGATCATTTCATCGTCGCAACCTTTAGCTACGCCTACTACGTGTTCGTCAGCAAATGCTAAAGCACCACCTTCAGTAGCTTCTTCTACTTCAACGAACTTGCTGGCAGGAGCCTTACATAACGGACATTTTTCAGGAGCTGAATCACCTTCATGAATGTAACCACAAACTGTACATCTAAATTTTTTCATTTTCTTTCTGATTTTAAATTATTACTTGAATTAGTTATTTCTTTGGAGTCTTTATATATTAAACACTCATTCTTGCATTTTGTTCTTTGTTTTTTTCATTATTTTTTGCAGACAATTCCGACAGATTCCTTTATAATAATAGTGAATCTCCTGTACATTATGTCCGTCAAGTTCTGCAGCTTGAGGCAGGGCAGGAGCCTCTTGGGGGAAGATATCATAGATGTTTCCGCACTGCCTGCAAAGGAAATGGCTGTGTGGGTTGGTGTTGGCATCGTAGCAGGTATTCCGTTCATCAATGGTCAGTGTCAATGCGGCTCCTTCTTCACTCAACAGCTTCAGGGTGTTATATACCGTAGTCTTGGATAGGGTAGGCATACCCGGTGACAAGGCGGTGTAAATCTCATCCACTGTGGGGTGCGTAAGGTGTTCCATCAAGTATTGCATGATGGCTATCCGTTGCACGGAAGGCTTGATGTGGTGATATTGTAATCTACTTACTGCATCCATAATTATCTTTGTTTTTAAAATTGTAATTATTACAATCTTGTTTCGCTTGCAAAGATAGACATAGTTTTCAAATTACCAAAATATCTGGCAAAAAAAATAGAGAAGAGTGCTAAAAAATACATCTTCTCTATTCCTTAGTATATGATTTACAGCGACTTGTTATTTCTCTATTTCATCTAATATATGGGACGGTACGCTCGGACATTTTTCATATCGTTGTACGTCAGCTGGATTTTCTTTCGCCGTCCACACCATAGAACCTGTGGGTAGCAGGTCTGTCACGATGTAGGAATAGTTCCAGGATCCGTTTCCATAGTCATATTTACCTTTGATGATGTATCCGTAATCTTCGTCTTTGGTTATATTGAACTTTCCGGTAATCAGCTTTGCATACATGCTGTTGAAATTCTGGTACATTTTATAGGTTTTGTCTTTTCTGCTGAATGTGATGTAGCAGTAACTATTTTCGGGCAGTGAGTTTCCGTTCCATTCCGTCAGTTTCCAGGTGCCGTCCAGATTGGCGGGAGTGACTTCTAATGCTGTCTGTATCTCTTCATCGTCGTCACAGGCTGCAAAACAGAAGAGCACCAGAAAAAGAGCCATCATTTTAAAAAGGGTTTTCATATCTTGTATTTTTATCTTTTGATTAGTACTTTAATTGTTCTTTCCGATGGTTTTCCGCTTATTCCGTCTAGTATGACCGACAGTGTTTTTTCTTCGGTGTTCATCGGGGAAATTTTTTCCGTATCAAGCGAGATGACCAGATCACCTTCTTGTCCGGGCTGTATCACAGTCGGTTCGGTGTGAAAGGATAGTCCGGTAGGCAGTAGTAGAGCAGTTAGTCTCAGGGGCTGTTCACCGCTATTGGCGCAGGCTATGCGTTGGATGCCAGTATGTTCACTTAGTAAAAATGTTACTTCCTTGCGGGTCAGTCTGAGATGACCCATGTTTTGCGGCAGGTGGCTCCATTCGTCGTCGGTGCTAACATAACCGGTTAGGGATAGTCGTGCTATGGGGGCTCGGTCCGACAATTGGGTATATATCCATGCTTCTGCATCTACGGTTCCGGGGCGGTTTTTCGGGTGAAACGTCAGATTTATTCTGCTTTCTTCCTGAGGTGCCAATGGTTTGCGGCTGAATATAGCCTCTGTACACCCGCAACTGGTGGAAATCCTAGTCAGACTTAATGTATCTTGACTAATGTTGCGGAAGCGGAAACTCACCGTGCGTGGCGGATCGTCTTCTCTCATGGTACCTACCGACAAGCGGCACGTATCAAAGTGCAGAATGCGGTTGCTTTCTTGCATAAGGGCAGGGTGTACTTTGGCTTCGATTTCCTCGCGTGTCATAAGTTTCCAACCTTGCGCATGTAGCGCAGGAAGGAAACTTACCAGACCGCATACCAGCGGAATCAGTTTTATCAGTTTTTGCAGATTCATGCTCACTTGATTGGGATAAGATTATAACCAGCCGTTGTTTCCGGCATTCTTACGAACCGTAACCATTATGGTTTGTGAAAGGTTGCCAGCCTGTATGGTAACAGAAGTACTACCATCTGCTATTCCTTCTACTTTTAGCAGGGTGCCGTTGATGGTCGTTTTGGCCACCGCTTCGTTGGCACAGGTACAGGTGTAGGTCAGCTTTTCTCCCTCCTTAAAATAGCGGGCTAAATCTAGGGTAGCTTCTTGGCCGGTAGCTACATAGACATTGGGAACCTTCATATCTGTACCGGCACCATCAATGGCACTGAGCAGGCGACCGGCATCGACCAGTCTACCCATTTTCCCTACCCGGTCTGTTAGGTTGATGGTTGTGGCCGGAGCACCCAGCGTGGTATGGTTATAGTGGTACAGTTTTTCTGCTTTTTCCTTGTATAGATTGTAGAAATCATCGCGGGCTGTTTGCTTCATCAGTTCGATGTATTCTTCTGCTTTGAAATGGCGGCGTTGTTGTACAGCATATGAAAGTCCCAGGGCAGCTACTCCAGATACATGGGGGCATGCCATTGAAGTACCCTCCATATAACCGTACCAAGGCTGGCCATTCTTGACTACGGTAGACAGAATCATTCCCTGTGTCTTGCCTTCCCATGCATAAGCATCATCCTCTACACCAGGTATGCCATAGTAATCGCTGTCTCCGCCCGGTGCACAAAGTGTGATTTCGTGTCCGTAGTTGGAGTAGGCGGCCGGTGTATAGTCCGCAGCGATTGAACTGACGGAGATACACTTGGAATATCCGGCAGGGAATGAGGAAGACGGGGCATACTCATTGCCGGAAGCAAAGATAGCCAGTCCACCTTCGATGACACCGTTGGGAGAGCCTGCATTGTGAATGAAGTAGTCCAGAGCCTCTTTTTCCAACGGATATTGTTTTTCCCAGTCAGCCTCATCTTTCGGTCCCGGTTGAAAACCCAGTGCTTCGTTGGCATCGGGTGAGTTATATCCCCAGCTACACTGCAGAATAACGGCTCCGTTATCGGCTGCATATTTCATTGCCTTGGCTTCAGCAGCCAGAGATACACCATATTTACCGTCAAACAATTGCAAGGTCATGATTTTCACTCCGTTGCCGTTATTTCCGCCAGCCACGCCAGCTACACCGATACCGTTGTTGTTGGCTGCAGCTACGGTGCCGGCTACGTGGGTACCATGTCCGCTGTCTTCTTGCGCAGTCCAACTGATGATGCCGTTGTTTTTTACAAAATTGTATCCGTAGCGGTCGCCTTTGTATCCATTGCCGTCAGCATCTTCATCTGAACCGATGGTTTCAGCTTCGTTGGTCCACATATTGGGAGCTAGGTCGGGGTGGGTGTACATCACACCTTCATCTAATACAGCTACGATGATGGAAGGATCTCCTGTACATTTCTTCCAGGCTTCTGCACAGTTTACGTCCGATCCTTCGATGACACTGGCCCATTCTTCATTTTGTTGGTTGACAAAATCATAGGCCCCCTTGTTCTGATAGTGCCACTGATGTTTTAATCCCGGATCATTGAATTGCATCCCCTCAACCGTACGGGTTACATGACGCAGGTCGTTGGCTGAAAGATACAGCGGTCTTTTTGTAGGGTCGTAGGCGCGTTGAATGGTCGGGTTACTTTGTACTTTGGTGATTTCTCCTAATTGAGCCAGTTGCCGGGCGGCTTCTTTTAGGTTTACATTTTCGTCAAAGCGTACCAAGTACCACAAGTGTAGTCCTGCTTCTCGGGTACGTTCTTCATTCCGCGGATCTACCGGGAATACCCGTTCGAAGTGATAAGCTCCTAAAATCTTCAGTACTTCATCGGTAGAAGGAATGCCGGAACGGGTAGCGGTACCGACCGCACGAGTTAGTGTGCGGTCAAGAATATCACTCATTTCAGGGGCAAATTTAATCAGCAGTTCCCCATCGACAGCCCCCATTGGAATTTCTGTTTCCGGTGTCTCAAGGGATGGGTTGCCATTTGTCAGTTCGCTTTCTTGGCATGCAGTAACTGCAAAGGCTAATGCTAAGGCATAAATGTATTTTTTCTTCATAATGTGTTCTATAATGCTTCAGGCAGTTCCGATTCTGCGTCTCCGTTCATTTCATATTTATCTCTATAAAGCGGGAAAGCTTCAAAGTAATAATCAAAGTTGATGGGCTGGTTGCTGAATTTCACCGGAACACCTTTTGAGTCGAATGCGTTTTCTTGTTGGTTGAAAATCAGAATTTCGGGGAACCAATCCAAGAAGTGCGGATGGTAAAGCAACCACTTCGGCATGGGGCCTGTTAGGAAGTTCAGGTTCAGTGTCAAGTGCTTCATGTTCGGCATAATCTTGGGAATGTTATTTTCTACCAGATAACTCAGCGTATCCGTAGCATGTTCGCCGAAGTATTTTTCCAAGTCAGCATCGGTATAAGCCGGCATATCTTCATACTCAGGCAAGGTTCCTTCCAGGTAGTTGTACGACAGAATCAATTCTTCCAGGTTTTCCCACAGGAAAAGCGGATTGATTTCATTCGGAGTTTGGTTCAGATTCATGTGCAGACCGATTTCTGTATCCTTGTTGTATTTGGTGTCCTGCAGATTGCTGATGGTCCAGCGACGGTTGCCGTTGAATACTAATTTCTTCAGGTTCGGGAAATTATTTTGGTTCAGCACGGCAGGAATTTCGGTAAAGTTGTTGGCACTCAAATCCAGAGATTCCAATGTTTTCAACCGTCCAAAATCGTCAGGCAGACCGGAAAGTCCATAGCCACCGATTTGCAGATGTTTCAGATATTTCAGTTCACACAGTTCACTACCCAGTTTGATGTCAAGCAGCATGGTGTTCTCGTTGCCATATACTTTGAATGTTTCCAGGTATTTCAAGTATTTCACCTCTTGCGGAATGGATTCCTTTATTTTCAGCATGGTGAAATTTAGCGAACGTACACGGCCTATTGCCTCTTGACACGGAAGATTCTTGTCTGTTCGTTCCCACAGGCTGATGCATTCCCAGTAGTTCATGTTTTCACTCGGGTCAATGGCCACTTCCGAGTGCAGGCGTTCGCGGATGGTCAGGATAGCCAATGAGTCACCGGAACGATCATCGGTAATGACCGGAGAAGCTTCTTGAATGACTTTTATCGGTGTAATTTTAGCTTCTTTATCGCTCTCTTGGGTAGGAACAAAGTTAATCTTTGCTTCACGTTGAATCCATTCCGGATTCATGTCCCATTCAAAGCGAATCTTTAAAGTTTGCGGACGTGCACTTTCCAAGTTGAAGGAAGGTTTGTTCTTTCTTTCCAGTCTGATCCAGTCGGATAGCAGGACATCGTCTTTTTCGGTCAGGTATTCCGTCTGTACTTCAAAGGGTACGTTCGTGGTGATTTCAGCCACGAAGAACCGTTTTTCATACGGTTCCGATGCTTTCAGTTTTACTTCCGTTTTTTTTACGTAGATCATCTTATCGTAACCGAGTTGGGTCACCCGGATGGTGTCCGGGTTTTGGCCTTTGGGTATGAAGCAGATTTCTGCGTTGCGTACTTCGTTTTTCAAGGCCGCATCGATGGTGATGACACATTCCGTGCTGCCGGTACCGCTAGCCGGTGAAATATTCAGCCAGGGTTCGGATGTTTTGGCTACCCATTCTACATCCGAAGTAACCGTTACATTTTCTTTGCCTCCTTCTGCATTGGTAGCTACTTCTTTTTGGCTGAGGCTGAAGTTAGCGGCGGATACCTCGTCATCATCATCGCTGCACGAAGTAGTCATGCCGAGGCAAAGAATCAATCCTAATGCTATTTTAAGTAAATGTTTCATTGTTGGTTTCAGTATTCAAATTAATCTAATAAGATGTCACAACCTTTGATATCCTGTGTCTTATCGTATATCAGTTGGTACTGACCGGCTTTGATATACGGGCAGACTGCCGAGAGATCGATGGAAATATTGGGATTATCCTTGATCTCAAAGATGCGGATAAAAGGTGAGATGGTATCGTCTATCTTACGCAAGTCATTTGAACCGATGAAGAAAGCGGTCAGACGGGGACAAGTATAGAGTCCTTTGGGCCATTCTCTTAGGGTACGGTTTCCTGCCTCATCACGTTGGTGACGGATGCCGAATACCGTGAGACTGTTGCAGTTCAATGGAGCTACCGGGAATTCACTGAATTGGTTATAGCTGAATTCCAAGCCGTATAAGTACGGCAGGTTTTCGGGAAGGAAGTCGGCATACGGAATCTCTTTCAGTTTGTTGAACTGTAAGTCGATGCTGATAAGCATGTATGATTTCGGTCCGGTCAGGTCACCCTTCTTGATGGTTTTCATACCATTGCCTTGCAGGTTCAGTTCAGAGAGTGGAGAACCTTTTTTAATCAACGTGGCTGGGAATTTTTCCAGTTTGTTGTAAGACAAGTTTAGTTTGCCCGTATTGATACCGTGATGCGCTTCACCATTCTGGCAACCTGTTATTTCGTTGTTAGACAAGTCAATCGAGCCAATCATATACTTGGAATTTGCATTGAAGATGTCGGGTATTTCCGTCAGTTTGTTGTGGCTGACAGAGAACAGTTCCATGTCATAGTATCCGCAGAAATAACCGTCGGATGCAACAGGAATTTCCGTAATCTGGTTATTATCCAGATATACCTTTGCCAAATTGATGGTCTTGCCAAACGGATGCAGTTTCTTGATTTTATTGTTGGTGGCATCCAGCATACCTAACTTCACCATTTTCTTCAGTTGGCTGTGCTCAGGAATTTCCTCCAGGTTGTTATAGCCTAGGTAAAGCACTTGAATCTTTTTGCCACTGGCTGCATCAATAAATTGGTTCCAGTCGTTCAGAAAGTCAGTTCCCTGGATGTTGGCATTACAAGCCATGTTCAGCATTTGCAGTTCCGGCAGTGCATCCTCCGCATTGATCAGCAAATCGGGGAAGTGAGTTAATCCCGAGCAATTATAGATTTCCATATCGGTCAGCATCGTGAAGTCGGCCCACTTCCACTGGCTTTCTTCTTCTTCGAAAGCCTTGCGATAAGGTGAATCCGGATCATCTACCAGTTCGGTGCAGAAGAATTTTTCCGAAATCGGAGAGTTGGCAATGAAGAAGTTCTCCAGTTTGGTGCATCGCATCAGCGCTTTGGATATACCGGTTATCTGGTTGGTATGATTTCCCACTTGCACATCCTTGGGCTCAATGCGGTGGCTCTTCCGGATAGGTTGGAAGTTTGGATTAGCATTGATTCCGTCAATCAGAATCTGCGACATGTCTTCGCGAATATCGTGATACAGATACTTCTGTTCATAATCCATCCGGATTTTCATGCGTTGTTCGTCTGTCATTTGGCTGCCTACGCCTTGGAACAAATGTCCGCCCACCAAATCATCATGGGCACCTAGGTTCAGAACACGGAGTTCCGTGAGCTGTCCAATGGCATCGGGCACCTTGTTGCGGGCACCAAAGCCCGAGATAACCACCGATGCCACACGGCCGTTGTCCAGCAACTGAACGCCCGGCTGGAAACCCCACATATCCGGCTCCTTGTCGAAGTTCCAGTTGCTGCCCATAGGCATGGCTTCGCCATAGTAACTCCATTTCGGTCCGTCCATAGCTTCCCAAATAGCTTTCAAGGCTGCATAGTCTTTCAGATATTCTGCCGTCTCATCCAGCTGGATGGGCACCTCAGCCTCCGTCTTTTCATTGTCTTTGATGATGAAGTCTTGGAACTGGGTATGCTGGCAATCTCTAAGGTATTTTTACCCGATTTGTCAGAATAAGTATGGTAAGCACTAATTTGGTAGCTACCAGCTTTCAGCCATACCGTCGTATCGCATTCTGCATAAGCATCTTTCAGGTTTTCTATGTATTTCACCTTTACCTTTCTGATGATTGTATCCTCCTGGGTAAAGAGATTCTTGGCATAGATGTCGATGCTCTGGATGTTTGAAAACGGATAGGCTTCGTACGCTTCGGTACGCGTTTCGGGCAAGCCGTGCTTCACCAGTTTGAAATGTACCATGCCACGTTTCACCGCGTTGGCATACAACTTTTCTACCTGCAATCCGCCCGGTATGACCTTCATCTGAAAGTTGTTGGGGGCATCTGCATAGATTTCTTTATCCAGTTTGTCGTACAGATAGTAACCGATTAATTGATAGTTACCGGCCAGCAGTTCCAACTTATCACTGCGCAAGCCGAATTCGGCATTCTCCGTATTGTAGCTGTTCAGAGGCAAGGTCTGTATGATGCTGTTTCCATCGTACAGCATGACTACCTTAATCTTCTTGGCATCATTCAACTTTTCCAGTATATCCAAGCCGCGCGTCTGTGCTCCTTTTTCGGCTGATGCCGCCTTGAGCACTTTAAACTGCACATATCCATAGGCTTGTTCCTGCCATTCTTCGTCATCATCCGAACATCCGATGAGTACTGATGTCAAGGCCAGCAGGCAAAGAAACATCGGACCGAAGAATTTTTTCATATATGAATTATATTTAGTCATTTATTTATTTGTTTTTACTTCAATCAATTAAACTTACGGGCGGATAATTATCACAATTACCTCTTGCCACATGGCATCACGGATAGCTACCACCATCTCTTTCTGAATGCCTGTGAATCCCCAGATATCCAATGCCGTAGTTACGCCGTCTTCGGGCATGCCACAATATTCATCGGTTACCTCTATTCCTTGCATTTCAGCATAATAAGTACCCACTTCATAAGGAACATTCACACGGATGGAGTTTGCATCCTTGGCAGAAAGTGTATAGGCCTTTTTGGCTCCCCATTCACTCAGGTAAAAATCAGCCTCTTCACCGGTCAGTTCGCTGAAAGTTACGTCTTCGCCTGTCAATTGATTTTTGATGGTCACCTCATTCTGTCCGTCACCGCCGTTTTGTTGGCGTTTCTTCTGAATGACATTCATCAGCAGGTTATTTTCCGTATATCTGTATTTCAGATCCTGCATGAAAGTTTCCATATTCATTTCGAACAAACCGTTCTCTTGGTCGTAAGGGTCTTTTTCGATTTTGTGGTAGAGTGCTTCCGGGAATACCAGTACATAGCCTTCCCGTGGTTCGGTAGCTGGGTCCACCATGATTCTTACCTTTCCGTTGTCGTATTTCTTCAGGTGCAGCCAGTCAACGGTTTCTTCCGGATATTCAGGATCGGGAATGCTGGTGATGAATCGGGTGTAACCAGCCTCTTCTATTTTTTCCACATAGACAGCGATGAAGTTGTCATCGAAAGCTGTTACATTGTATTCCACAAAACCATTGTAAGAGTTGTTGATATTGTCCGTGCCGGCTACGCCGCTGACGGTTTGCGTAAAGGTCTTGCCTTCCAGATCTACTTCCCAGTTCCACTGGTCAGGACCTTCCCAAGTCATGGATTCCGGATCCATTCCTTCGTAGTTTACCGTATAAGTGAAGATACTCTTTCCGTCTTCGTCTTGGAAATTCAGTTGTCCGTTGGTATGAGGATATTTGTACACGCTGGGTTTATCCAGGCATTTGATACCGAAAACCACTTCCTGATTTACGCTTCCTACTACCGATCCACCTCTGATTACCAGCCAGTCGGGGCGGTCGCTGGCAGCAAAGCGGAAGTTGGCGCTTACCATATATTCTTGATAAGCATCCTTTTCCTGTAACCGGTTGTTGAAGCGGGGAACTACCAATGCTTCATTTTCAGCCAGTGGTATCCATTTTCCGTCAGCATCTTTTTTGTACACGGTCAGTTGGCGGTTCACTGCATTTCTGGTTACTTCGGCAATCACCGTTTCTTGTCCGTTCATGGTCAGGGTAATCAATGCCACGCTGGCATCATAATCCTGTGCTTCATCCGAGATATAGATTTGCACCGTTTGTTCTCCTGCCTTTCCGGAAAGAGCATATTCTACTTGACCGTTCTCTGTCTTAAAGGCACACCAAGTGCTGGAAGTAGTCAGCTGCCAGTTGGCTGCTGCGTTGAAAGTTAGAGGGTGAGTGGAGTCTACTGCGCCACCGATGAGTTGCTTCTCAGGGAAGGTAATGTCGATTGCGTCTGTATCATCATCATCATCACAGGCCGTCATGCTGAATGCCATCATCAGGCTGATGAAGAACCATCCCAAGGTAAATTTGTTCTTTTTCATCTTTTATTTCTTTTTTGTTTTATTCTGTTTATTACAAGTCTTTGGCATCTTTGGCACTTTCTGATATCTGCATACTGCCTTCGAGCACTATTTTTTTAGCTTCATCGTTGCTCACCCATTCCACGGCATTGGCAAAGGTACCTACCACATTGTTGCCTGCCATGCCCGGTACATAGAGGGTGAAGTATTGGAAGATGAAGTGTTCACACGTACTGTAGTAAGATACCATGCTGTTGGGCTGATACAAATGAATGTATCCGTCGCCGTAGGTTGTACCGAAGGCATCGGCTGTAGGAGCGAAGACTTGTTCGTCCATTTCAATCAGCGGATTTAGGATATCATTCGTGGTGAAGCGTATCTTCACGTCGTAGCCATCGTAAAAGTAATCCTTCATGATGATGGTGTTCTCGTTTTCCGGATCGGGCACCGCCTTGATCAGTCGGTTAGAGACATTCTGCATAAATTCCTGCATGTACGTTGACGTCAGCACGGCATATCCGTTGAAGATGTTGATGTCAAACGGACAGCATTTCTGCAGAATCACCTTCGATTCGTAGTTCGGTTCATACATCGACCAATGGTCAACATCTTGCGTCAGTAGTCGCAGGGTTAATCCCAGCGAATCGGTCCGTTGTATCTCATCATAAATACCGCGAATGCGCACATTGCCCACCCGTTCACCGGCCTTGATGGTGACGGAGTTGTTTTCCAGTGTATAGTGTTTTCCTTCTATGGCATTGCTTTTGTTTTCTATCACCTCTACGGCCACCGTACGGTCGTGGTTGCAGGCTTGGGTAGCAGTTACGGGAATGTCGAATACCTCCTCGTTGTTTTGCACGCCTAGCACGTTTAAGGTGTCAGAGAATAGGATATAATTGGGACCTTCGTAGGTAGGTTTCTCGGCATCTCCACAACTTATAGCTGTGCATGCCAGTCCCACCAGTAAGGTCATCAGTCCATAACTAATCTTTCTCATGATGTTATCTAATCTTTATTTATCGTAAAACTATGCTTATTTATTGCTTTCGTTAGGCTGTATCTCGCTGCCGGGAGCTTCGATTTCGTGTTGTGGAATAGGCCATACAAAGCGAACATCGTCTTTTTCTATCTTCAGCGAACTGCCGTTGGCTAGAGACTGACTCTGAGGTTTGCGGGAGAATCCCTTGTGCCAGCGTTTCAGGTCTTGCAGGCGGAATCCTTCCATATACAGTTCGCGAACGCGTTCTTCTTCGATGGCTTGTAGCCAGGTCTTTTCCGTGACATTTGCCTTTCCGTTACCCCCTTTGAAGCGGGCGCGGCGCAAGTCGCTGAGGTCTTTGCTGGCTCCGCTGTAGTTGCCTTGTTGTGATCGGGCCTCTGCACGAATCAAGTATTGTTCGGAGAGACGGAACACCTTGGGCATACATACATGCATCATGTTTTGAGCGATGAATTGCTCGTTTCCGAAGTATTTGGCTACCAGCGGCCATTTCAGACCGTGTGGATAGCCGGTAGGCTGTTCTACAAAGAAGGCCCCCATGCGCAGGTCGTCTTGTGTATACAGATTGAGCACCCAGGCTGCCGGCACATAGTCGGGCTTAAAGCTATGGAAGTCGTAATTGAAGAAAATCTGTCCCAAGGCACCGCCGTGGTTGCTGATGGTCATGCCTACTTTCCAGATGGTCTCAAAACTGCGGTCGTTCGACCACATGTATTGATATTCATTCTGATCTTGTGTCATCATTTGGTTCACATTCGCCAGGCGGTAGAAGCCGGATTCGATAATCTTTGTGGCATATTTTTCGGCCTCTTTCCAGTTCTGCATGTAGAGCGCCACGCGCGCATGCAGGGCATGCACCACATATTCATTGAAATAAGGCGAATCAAACAGTTGTTCATTGAAATCTTTTTCCAGTTTCAGATATTGTGAAGCCTTTTCAATGTCGTCTAGCACAAACTGATAGGAAGCTTCCAATGAAGCACGGCGGATAGGTTCGTCTCCCTCGTAGTGTGATTTCAGCACCACGCCCAGTTCATTGGCAGCCGTAGCGGGGTCGTATGTCTTACAGTATAATTTGATGAGTTCTGAGTAAGCTAATGCACGGGCAAAGTATGCTTCACCGCAGTATTGGTCCAGACGATCCAAATCTTCATCACGGGTCGTATTCTGTTTCACTCGATCTATATTATCAAGCAGGAAGTTGGCACGGGTAATTACTTCATACAGTCCGGCATATACAGCTTCAAACTCCGAGTCTGTACCCAGGATGTTCCAACGCCAGGTGTTTCCGAATTGATTGGAATAACCATTTACCGCATAAGCCAAGTCAGCTTGAATATCGGGCAGCAGAGTGAGGTATCCGCTGTAGAGCGCATTATTCAGGAAAGCTGAATAGATACCGATAACCGCTTGGTCGGCCTCATTCACCGTAGTAATGGCTTGGTCGGTCGGCACCATATCTTCCGGATACTTGTCCAGACAGGAGGTGGTGCTGCAAGCCAGGATGGCCAAGAGCAGGTATGTTTTTATATTTTTCATTGTTTGTATATATAATATCTTTATAAATAGGTTAGAATGAAAGTTCCAGTCCGAACGAGTATTGGCGCGACATCGGATATTGTGCCTGATACATGTTGGTAAACGCTTCGGGGTCGAGGCCTGTAAATTTCGTAAAGGTCAGCAGGTTCTGTCCTTGAGCGTAGATGCGTGCGCTGGTGAAGAATTTCGTTTTCTTCATCCAGTTCTGCGGCAGTACGTAGCTGATCATCAGATTTTTCAGACGCAAGAAGGAAGCATCTTCCAGGAAGCGTGAGTCCATTTGCGGAGTGACGCCCCAGCGGGGAATGTCGGTCACATCGCCCGGTTTTTTCCAGCGGTCGTAGAGCAGACGTCTGGATTGGTTGAAGCCGGTATAAAGTCCGTTGCTTTCTTCAAAGAAGCGGTCGTTGTTGAACATCCAGCGGTCGGCTACCCAGCTAAATTGTGCATTTACTGAGATACCTTTCCAGCTAAGGGTGGTCCCGAAACCGCCTTGCCAGGGAGCGAGGTAATTTTTGCCCACCATTACTTTGTCTGATTCGCGGAATTCGTTGGTGATGTTTCCATCTTTGTCGTACCACAGCGGATCTCCGTTGGCCGGATTGACTCCTGCATAGCGGTTGATGTAGAACTCGCCGAGCGGTTTACCTACTACCCATTTGGTTGAGGTGTTCGACAATTCATATTCATTGATACCGTTGTAGAGTTCCTTAATTTCGTTTTTGTTATAAGAGACGTTGGCATTGACATTCCAGGTGAAGTCGTTGGTGCGGATGACATCGGCATTGACTGCCACTTCGAATCCTTGGTTGGTCATCACACCTACGTTGTCCCAGCGGAAGCCACCGTTACCTTGTGCATGCGATTCGGGCACCTGCATCAGCATGTCGCTGGTACGTTTAAAGTAATATTCTAGGTCCACGTTTACTCGCTGGAAGAAGCCCAGGTGTAAGCCCAGGTTGGTGGTCCAGGTATTTTCCCAACTCAGTTTTTCATTTCCTTTCTGTGTAGGAGCAATACCGGCTGTATCCATGTATGAATATCCGCCTCCCACTAATGCCAGGTGGTCGTAGTAAGGAATCTCAGAGTTACCCGATGTACCTGTACTGAAAGATACCTGTGCATGATGCAGCCAATCCAATGGCTGCAGGAATTTTTCTTTTTTGGCATTCCACATCAAGCCAACCGACCAGAACTGTCCCCAGCGGTGGTCTTTACCAAAGCGTGAAGAAGCATCGGTACGCAATCCTATTTCTGCATAGTAGCGTTCGTCAAAGTTGTATTCGGCGCGACCGAAGAACGATAGAAAGGCATACGCTGCATTGTTGTCCTGCCAGCCTGATGCACGGGTACCCGAACTTACATTGGTCAGAAAGTCGTTGTTCTGACCGCGGGTGGTGACGTTGAAACCTTCCGAGCGGTAGTCTACCCCTTCTTGACCCGCCATGACATTAAAGTGATGTTGATGTTTCACGTCAAACCGATAGTTCAGTGTATTGGTTACCGTGAGGTTCAGGATATCATTCGATTGGCGGCCGGCTACACCTAGACCGTTGTTCAGCTGGTAACTGGGGAATGATTGCATAAAGCCCGAAGCATGCGAGAAGTCGGCACCGAACTGTACGCGGTACGTCATATTCTCTATTGGAGTGATTTCGGCATAGAGCACGCTCAGCACTTTGTATTTTTTATTTCTTACCGGATTGTTATCCATCCATTCGATGGGATTCACTGTCGTACCGGTCCATCCCCCGTTTTCATTGGTGGCTAGCGAACCGTCCGGATTATACGGATTCCAGTATGGCAGCATGAAGCGGCAAGCAGCAATCGGAGAAGACAAGCTGTAGGTACCTTCATCGGCACGTTCCACTTCTTCATAGGTAATCATTGAGTTGGTACCCACTTTCAGCCAGCTGCTGGCTTTCACATCAGCGTTGGCACGCAGGGTGTAACGGCGGAACGTAGATCCTTGCGCAATACCGTCCTGGTCGAAGAAACTGCCCGATACGAAGTAGTTCAGACGTTCGGTGGCACGGCTTACGGATAAGTCGTAGTTTTGTAACAGCGCATCGTTGTTGAACACCATATCTTTCCAATTGACATTCGTTTGGCTCAGTTTTTCGTAATCCTGACCCTTATCCAGCCCTACTTCTTTTTCAAACCGGATACGTTCCGGCGTGTTCATCAGATTCCATTCGCCGTTTGCTAGCTGGGAAAATCCCCATTGAGTGCGCAAAGTGATCTGCGCTTTATCCATGGCTCTTCCTCGTTTGGTAGTAATCACCACAACTCCGTTAGCGGCACGAGCTCCATAGATAGAAGTTGAAGAAGCATCCTTTAGTACGGAGATACTTTCAATGTCGCTTGGGCTGATGGTGTTGAAGTCGCTGCTGGAGATAGGCACACCGTCTAGAATGAATAACGGCGAAGTACCGGAAGTAATGGAGTTGGTACCGCGGATCTGGAAAGCGGCTGCTTTACTGGGTTCTCCCGAGTTGGCCATCACCATCAGACCGGGAGTCTGTCCCTGGAGGGCCTGATCGAAGCCGGCAGCCGGCACACTCTCTATTTTTTCTGACTTCACGGTAGAAACCGAACCGGTGACTGTTCCTTTTTTACGGACACCGTAAGCCACTACCACCACTTCGTCCACTAACTGAGCATCACTCTTCAAGGTGATGTCCAATCTTTGTGTCTGTGGAGTCACTACGTGTTGCTGCTGCTGCATACCGATGTACGAGTACACCAATGTGGCTTGAGCAACGCCTTTGATCTCAATGGAGTAGTTACCGTCTATATCGGTAATAACTCCATTATTAGTACCCTCTTGCATAATGGCAACTCCAATCAGCGGTTCGTTGGTTTCCGCTTCGATGATCTGACCTTTCACCGTAAAGTTTTGGGCCATGAGCGATTGGAACGCTATCACAGCAAGAGAGACGAACAAAAGAAATCCTCTTTTCATCTCTGTTTTTTAAAGTTAATGATATAATTGATTTTTTTTAATCGTAGTATGGTCCCGTTTTATACTCACTATCGTATATATATGATATTAACGCACCCGTTATACATCATCTCTACGCTTTATATTTCTCCAAATATTTAACATTTTGATATAAAAAAGTGTTTTAAAATCTTCAATGAAACTTATTATAATTACGTTTAGATTAAATTCTGCACAAATATATCAATTATTTTTGGGATTCTCTTACTAATCGTTTAATTCCTATTGTTTAAA
>AMCI01000163.1_pt1 | contig 20125 bp, 12 predicted proteins | sample 419838 | NCBI WGS metagenome assembly AMCI01 (sample SAMN01090643, study PRJNA158313) | gut metagenome
GAAATTTGCCACTTGGCACGAATCCCTCAGTACCGACTGGTGGGCCAGTGCCTTCAACATCCCCATCGTGCGCTATGCCGATGTCCTACTGCTCTATGCCGAATGCCTGAACGACCGCGGAGCAACTCCCCAAGCCATCGGATACATCAACGAAGTGCGACGCCGTGCCAACGTGCCCGAACTGCCCACGACCCTAAGCAAAGAAGAAGTGCTGAAACACCTGCAGGAAGTGGAACGCCCCTGCGAACTCGCTTTCGAAGGATCTCGCTGGTACGACCTCATCCGCTGGAACATCGTAGGTGAAACCTTGATGAAGAACAACAAACGCTTTGCCGAAAACTACATCGACACCAAGCACAAGCTCTTCCCCATCCCAACCAACGAATTCCAGTTGAACCCCGATTGGGTACAAAATCCGAACTTCGGTAAATAACCTAGGCTATGACTTTGGTCTATTACCTTTTGAATTAAAAACAGGCTAAGCTCTCTCTTCGGTAGGGAACTTCCCGTACTCCCCGACGAGAGAGCTAGCTTATTTCCTGAAAACCTTTACATTTAGATAGTACTCCATGAAAAATAAGACCCAAATTCTGACACTTTGCGGCGCCCTGCTCTGTGCCCTCTCGGCTTGCCAGACTCCCGAAAACCGCCCGAAAACTCCCCTACTCACCCAACAAAGCGACTTCGAAAACCTGATCCGCGTGAAGAACGTGCCCGAAACCGCCCGCTACTACGACGCATCGGCCTTCTCCGACTTGGGTGCCTGGGCCGGCTATGCCCTTCCTGTGAACGAGAGCAACGAACACCAAGGTGCCTTCATCGGTCCGATGAACATGCGCGGACGTGGATGGATTGCCCAAAGTATGGCCAACCCGGTAGTACACGTGGATGGAAAGGCCTACGACCTGAAACGCAATATCCAAACGGCCAAATACCTACCGGGCAAACTGATCCAAGAATTCAACGATGAACAGCTGCACATCGTCACCGAACTCTGCTTCGTCAACAACCGCTCGGCCGTGGTGCGTACCCGCATCGAGAACCGCAGTGACAAGGCCCTCCAGCTGTCGCTCGACTGGAACGGAGGTACCTTTGCCGAAACAGCCAAGCTCACCCTCGACAATCACTGCGTATCAGCGGTCCGTCTCTCCGACCAAACCTTTACCGCCACCGACTTCCCACAGGCAGCCAATGTGAAACTGGTGAAGAAAGACAGCCTCTATGTCACGGAAGTGAAGGACCATACCCTGGCTCCAAAGGCTACCTTCCAGACTTACTATACCCAAACCCTAGGCTACAGCGAAGACGAAGTGAAGCGCGAACACCAGGCCCTGAAGGGACTCGATGTCGATGCGTGCTTTGCCCAAAACGAAAACCGCTGGAACCAACAGCTGGCCTCACTGCTGAACCAGACCGACAATAAATACACCCGCGACAACAAATACCGCAAAGTAATCGTCAAGGCCATGATGACCCTCAACAGCAACTGGCGCTCGGCCGCCGGCGACCTGCTTCATGCCGGCAGTTACCCATCGTACAACGGCTTCTTCGGCTTCTGGTCGTGGGACTCATGGAAGATTGCTTCGGCCAATGCCCTGTATAACCCCGAAATGGCCAAGGATGAAATGCGCACCCTGTTCGACTACCAGGCCGAAAACGGCATGGTGCCCGACTATGTGAGCTATTACAAACAGCGCAACAACTGGCGCGACTCAAAACCGCCTGTAGCTGCCTGGGGCGCCATGAACGTATATAAAGCCAGCGGCGACAAAGCCTTCCTGGCCGAAATGTTCGACAAACTCTGCCGCTTCCACCGCTGGTGGTACACCGACCGCGACCACAACCAGAACGGCGTGTGCGAATACGGCTCAACCGACGGTACACTGATTGCCGCCGCCTGGGAAAGCGGGATGGACAACGGTGTACGCTTCGACCATACGAAGATGCTGAAGAACGGCGAACACGCCTGGTCGATGGACCAGGAAAACATCTGCCTGAACTCTTTCCTCTATGCCGAAAAGAAAATCCTGGCCGAAATGGCAACCATCCTCGACAAACCGGAAATGGCCCAACAGTTTACCCAGGAAGCCGAAGCCCTGAAGACCTTCGTACAGACGAAGATGTTCGACCCCGAAACCGGCTTCTTCTACGATACCCACATCGATACAGGCGAACACATCAAGGTGATGGGTGCCGAATGTTGGCTGCCGCTATGGGCCGGCATTGCTACCCCCGAACAAGCCCGTCAGGTAATGGAAAAGATGATGGACCCGAACAAATTCAACTCGACCCTGCCGCTGGGTACCCTGGATGTGAGCCATCCGCGTCTGCGTCCTACCCGCGGTTACTGGCGTGGTCCGGTATGGGTAGACCAAGTGTACTTCGGTATCCAGGGTCTGCGCAACTACGGATTCGACCAGGAAGCCGACCAGTTGCTCGAAAAGTTCATCGACAACGCCCAAGGACTGACCACCGACGGCCCCATCCACGAGAACTACAACCCGCTGACCGGCGAAACGCTGAACTGCCCCAACTTCGGCTGGTCTTCGGCTTGCATCATCAAAATGTTACTGAACAACTAATCCCAGCCCTTGGCTGAAAAACACTACAACGATTATGAAAAACATCAAGACCTTTTGCGGAATCCTAGCGTTGCTGCCGCTCTCGGCTTGGGCCCAATACGACGGTGCCCCCATGGAAAAATACCAGGCCCAGAAGAACGAAGCCAAAAAGGAAGTCCGTCGGAATAAATACCCCCACTCGGACAACGACTGGGAAAACTTCGACGTATTGCACATCAACCGCCTGCCGTCGGCAGCCACTTTCCTGGGTTATCCTACCCGCGAACTGGCGCTGAAAGGCGACAAGACAGCCACCCCGTACTATGCCTCGCTCAACGGCACCTGGAAATTCCAGTACGTGCCTAAGGTAGCCGACCGCTCGCTCGACTTTTGGCAGAACGGTTACGACGTATCGGGCTGGGCCGATATCCAAGTTCCCGGCAACTGGGAACTCCAGGGCTTCGGCTATCCCTTTTACGTGGGTAGCGGCTACGGCTTCAAGCGCAATCCGCCCTTGGTACCCGCCGACAACAGTCCCGTGGGATCGTACAAGCGGACCTTCGACGTGCCTGCCAACTGGAAAGGCCGACAGATTGTCCTCCACTTCGGCAGTGTGGCCTCTTCCTATTATGTATGGGTCAATGGCCAGCAGGTAGGTTATTCCGAAGACTCGAAGACCCCCTCGGAATTCGATATCACCGACTACGTGAACCTGGGAGGCAAGAATGAAATTGCCGTACAGGTGTTTAAGTTCAGCGACGGCTATTACCTGGAAGACCAGGATTTCTGGCGCTTTGCCGGTATCCAGCGCGACGTATTCATGTATGCCCGTCCACTCACCCACATCCGCGACTTCGAAGTAGTGACCGACCTGGACGAACACTACACCGATGCCGACTTCAGCCTCTACGTGGAATTGGGTAACCCCAACCTGAAGAAGCTGAAAGGCGCCGAAGTGGAAGTGAACCTGATGGACCGCGACGGAAAGACCCTCTATAGCGAACGTAAGCGTCAGCAAAAAGGCTCACCGATGCTGGAATTCCACCGTCACGTGGAAAAGCCCTTGTTGTGGAGTGCCGAAAAGCCGAACCTCTACCGCCTGGTGCTCACCCTGCGTGTGAACGGCCAGGTACAGGAAGTCATCGCCCGCCACATCGGTTTCCGGGAATCCGAAATCAAGCATGCCCAGTTGCTCGTCAACGGCCAGCCCGTCTATATTAAAGGTGTCAACCGTCACGAACACGACCCGCATACCGGTCACGTGGTCGACGAAGCCTCGATGATCAAGGACATCCAACTCATGAAGCAGTTCAACATCAACAGCGTACGTACCTCGCACTACCCCTGCGACCCCCGCTGGTACGAACTGTGCGACCAGTACGGTCTGTATGTGGTCGACGAAGCCAACATCGAAAGCCACGGTATGGGCTACAACCCCGACCGCTGCCTGGCCAACCAACCTGAATGGGAGAAAGCCTTTGTCGACCGTACCGAACGTATGTTCGAACGCGACAAGAACCACCCCAGTATCATCATCTGGTCATTGGGTAACGAAACCGGCGAAGGCTGCAACTTTGCCACCACCTACCGCTGGATCCATGCCAACGACAAGTCGCAGCGTCCCGTCCACTCGGAAGACGGCATCAAGGGTCCCTTCACCGACATCTACTGTCCGATGTACAAGAAGATTGATGTCCTGATCAACCACACCCTCTACCTGCCCACCAAACCGCTCATCCTGTGCGAATACGCCCACGCCATGGGCAACAGTGTCGGCAACTTCCAGGACTACTGGGATGTGATCGAGAAATACCCCAGCCTGCAGGGTGGTCATATCTGGGACTGGGTGGACCAAGGCATTGCCCAAAAGACTGAAGACGGCCGCTTCTACTGGGCCTACGGAGGTGACATGGCCCCCAAGGGAACCCCCAGCAGCCGCAACTTCTGCATGAACGGACTGATTGCTGCCGACCGCACCCTGAAGCCCCACATCTGGGAAGTGAAGAAGGTGTACCAGAACATGGCCTTCCGCCTGGCCGACTACCACAGCGGCTTGGTGGAACTCACCAACAAGTTCTTCTTTACTGACCTGGCCGACTTCAACTTTGGCTGGCGTCTGGAAGGCAACGGTGAAGTCCTGGCCAAGGGCACCATCGACAACGTCAGCCTGGCTGCCGGTCAAACCGGTCTGTTCCGCACCCAATTCCCCGCTATCACCCCTGCTCCCGGTGTAGAATACTACCTGAACTTCTATGCTTGGCAGAAAGCCGACGATGGTTTGCTGAAAGCCGGCGACGAGATGGCCAGTGAACAGGTGAAACTGCCCTTCTATCAACCCGCTACCCTGAACGCCAACGCCGAAAAACTGCAAGTGAGCGAAGGCGACCGCCTCACCGCCTCCACCTCGAAGGTCAGCTTCGGCATCGACCGTCAGACCGGCGCCCTGGCCTCCATCCAGGTAGGCGGCCGCGAACTCGTGAAGGAAGCCCTGCGTCCCAACTTCTGGCGTCCGTCCACCGACAACGATTTGGGCAGCGACCTGGCCGAAATCTGCGACCCCTGGCGCCATGCCGGTCGTGATGCCCGCCTGGTGAAGTTCGAAAACCGCCGTCTGGACGACCAGACCTACGAAGTGGTATCGCACTACCAGTTGCCCGAAAAGCTCGCCTCTTCCGATTTCATCGTGAAGTACACCCTGTCGGGCGAAGGCTATGTCGATGTGCACTGCACCTTCGTGCCCGCCAATGACACCCTGCCCTTCCTGCCCCGTCTGGGCGTGAGCCTGACCCTGAACCGCGAGTACGACCAAATGGAATGGTTCGGCCGTGGCCCGCACGAGAACTACCAAGACCGCTACACCAGCGCCTTCGTAGGTCGCTATAAAGGCAGCGTATGGGAACAATACTTCCCCTACGACCGTCCGCAGGAAAACGGCAACAAGACTGAAGTCCGCTGGATGACCCTGAGTAACCTCCAAGGCCAAGGACTGAAAGCCGTAGGAGCCCCCTACCTGAGCACCAGCGCCTACCAGTTCACTACCGAAGAACTGAGCGAAGTCGATACCAAGAAACACCAGCGTCACCTGAGCGACATCCAGTCCAAAGACCTGGTGACCTGGAACATCGACTGGAAGCAGATGGGTCTGGGCGGTGACACCTCATGGGGTGCCTATCCTCACCAGCAGTACCTCATCCCGGCCCGCCGCATGAGCTACTCGTTCCGCTTGTATCCCTTCTAAACCTTACCTATAAAGAACAAGGGCTGGTATTTCCAATGAAATACCAGCCCTTTGTTAATCCATGCCTACCCCTTCCGGGAACAACCGGAAGAAAGTCATCAGGACGACAACCGGATACTCCGGCTGCAACCTTTGTTTAATAATTATTCTTCTTCACTTCGAAGTAAGCCTGTGGATGCAGACAAGCCGGGCATACCTCCGGAGCTCCGGTACCTACAAACAGATATCCGCAGTTGCGGCACTGCCACACCACTTCCTCCGTTTTCTGGAATACCGTACCCTCGTTCACGTTCTTCCACAACGCACGGTAACGTTCCTCGTGTCCTTTTTCCGCTTCTGCAATACGACGGTACATCGTAGCGATTTCGGGGAAACCCTCCTCGTCGGCCACATCGGCAAAATGCGGATAATCCGTCATCCATTCCTCGTTCTCACCTGCTGCTGCAGCTGCCAGATTGTCGAGTGTCGAACCGATCACCCCTGCCGGATACTTGGCGATGATTTCTACTGCTCCCCCTTCCAGCCGCTTGAACATCCGCTTGGCATGTTCCTTTTCCTGTTCAGCCGTTTCGGTAAAGATGACCGCAATCTGTTCATACCCCTCTTTCTTGGCCGCGCTGGCAAAGTAAGTATAACGCATACGTGCCTGTGATTCACCGGCAAACGAAGTCAGCAAGTTCTTCTCAGTCTGTGTTCCTTGGATGCTTTTCTTCATAACGATTCAGTTTTAAAAGTTTGGACGATTATTTTATTTGAGTTTGCTCAGGAAAACGAATTTTCCTTCTTGCAAAGATAAAAAAACTCTTCAATTTGTAATCATTACAATCGGAGGTTACGTTTTTTTAACGGTTCCTGCAGTCGTCCCTTTTTCCGTAGGAAAGCACCTTTCCTAACATTCCCTCCCGTCAAAAGTTCCCTTCTCGCTCTTTTTTAGCATATAAATATGTTTGACAGCATATTTTCCCATGATTTTTCACTAATTTTGCATCCAGATTCTGCTTTTCCCCCGATTCCCCATCGGATTGAGGGAAATTTTCCGAACCGAAAGAAAAAACCTTCCTGGTAAACAGAAAAAAATCATAGCATAAAGAAAAAGAATCAATGAAAGCATTTGAATTTCAACCGAAGCTCTTTTCTACCCTAAAGAACTATTCGAAAGAGAGCTTCATGGCCGACCTCATGGCCGGCATCATCGTAGGTATCGTGGCCCTTCCGCTGGCCATTGCATTCGGTATTGCCTCGGGTGTATCGCCCGAGAAAGGTATCATCACCGCCATCGTGGCCGGTTTCCTCATCTCGTTACTGGGCGGTAGCAAGGTACAGATTGGCGGCCCCACGGGTGCATTCATCGTCATCATCTATGGCATCATCCAGGAGTATGGCATCGGCGGACTGACTGTCGCCACCCTTATGGCCGGTGTGCTGCTCATCCTGTTGGGTGTGTTCAAGCTGGGTGCCGTCATCAAGTTCATCCCTTATCCCATTATCGTGGGCTTCACCAGCGGTATTGCCGTGACCATCTTCACCACCCAGATAGCCGACATCTTCGGTCTGGACTTCGGTGGCGAGAAGGTGCCCGGCGACTTCATCGGCAAGTGGCTCATCTATTTCCGTCACTTCGACACAGTGAATTGGTGGAACGCCATCGTCAGTCTGGTGAGCGTAGCCATCATCGCCCTCACCCCCAAGTTCTCGAAGAAAATACCCGGTTCGCTCATTGCCATCATCGTGGTGACCGTTGCCGTATATCTGCTAAAGCAATATGCCGGCATCACCTGCATTGATACCATCGGCGACCGCTTCACCATTCAGGCCCAGCTGCCCACAGCTGCCATGCCTGCACTCGACTGGGAAGCCGTGAAGAACCTCTTCCCCGTGGCCATCACCATTGCCGTATTGGGCGCCATTGAATCCCTGCTTTCGGCTGCCGTGGCCGACGGTGTCATCGGCGACCGTCACGACTCGAACACCGAGCTCATTGCCCAGGGTGTAGCCAACATCGCTGCTCCTTTGTTTGGCGGTATCCCTGCTACCGGTGCCATTGCCCGGACCATGACCAACATCAACAATGGCGGCAAGAGCCCTGTAGCCGGTATCATCCATGCCGTGGTGCTGCTGCTCATCCTGCTGTTCCTGATGCCTCTGGCCCAGTACATCCCCATGGCCTGTCTGGCTGGCGTACTGGTCATCGTATCCTACAACATGAGCGGCTGGCGCACGTTCAAGGCCCTGATGAAGAACCCCAAATCCGATGTCACCGTGCTGCTCATCACCTTCTTCCTCACCGTCATTTTCGACCTGACAGTAGCTATCGAAGTTGGTCTGCTCATTGCCTGCGTGCTGTTCATGAAACGTGTGATGGAAACGACTGAAATCTCGGTCATCAAGGACGAAATCGATCCGAACAACGAGACCGACGCTCACCTGCACGAAGAACACCTGCTGGTACCGCAAGGAGTGGAAGTGTATGAAATCAACGGTCCGTACTTCTTCGGTATCGCCACCAAGTTCGAGGAAATCATGTCCGAGTTGGGTGACCGTCCCCAAGTGCGCATCATCCGCATGCGTAAGGTACCGTTCATCGACTCTACCGGTATCCACAACCTGACCAACCTGTGCGAAATGTCGAAGAAGGAAAACATCCAGATTGTACTGTCGGGTGTGAACGAAAAGGTACACCAGGCTCTCGAAAAATCCGGATTCAACGAACTGTTGGGCCAAGAAAACATCTGCCCCGACATCAACGTTGCGTTGGACAAGGCCCGTAGCCTGGTGGAAGCCTAAGCCTTCTTCCAAGACCAATAAAAAAGGATGTATCGCCTCCACAGCGATACATCCTTTTTTTTATCGGCATACCTCAATATGATACCGAGACCGGAATCCCCGTCTCCTCCACCAGCCGTCCGATGCGGTCGAGTTCCTCGTGCGTCGCCTTGCACAGCTGCTGTTCGGGCGTTTCCCGGTCGATGGTATAGATCATCACCTGTCGCGGAGCGATGGCCTTCACTGTTTCCAACCACGGCAGCACATAGGCATCGCCCGTATTGTCCACCGAGCAACCGTCGTGCGACCCCTTCATGAACATCGTCTGCACAATCAAGTTTCCCCGGAAAGCCTTCATGCCCTCCACGATGGCCTGCACGTCGTAATGTCCCGTCGGACGGTCCACCTTTCGGATATAATCCGGGTCGATGGTATCCAGTTTCAGGATATTGTTGTCAATCCGCTGCAAGGCTGCAAACACCTCCGGCTTATGGATAAAGGTCGAATTGCTCAGCACGCTCACCTTGGCCTGCGGGAAATACCGGTCGCGCAGCATCAAGGTATCGTCGATGATGCCCGCAAAATCGGGATGCGCAGTCGGTTCGCCATTGCCCGCAAAGGTCAGCACATCCGGTTTCGGGCCATGCAGCTGCATATCCTGCAACCGCGCTTCCAGCGCCTCGCGCACCGCCTGGCGCGTGGGCAGTTTCTGGTGCGGCCGGTGATCGGCGTTGAAACCACACTCACAATAGATGCAATCGAAGGTACAGAACTTGCCGTCTGCCGGCAACAGGTTGATGCCCAAAGAGACTCCCAGTCGGCGACTGTGCACCGGTCCAAAGATGGGAGAAGGATAAATGACTGTTGACATAGCTGTTAATTTGTTGATAACTTCTGTTGTTCTCCTGAACCATTCAGGAATAACCCTGCAAAAATAAGGATTGTTTTCAGAACTTCATGCGGATTTGAAAAGAAAGGTCACTTTGGTTAGGTCCTGCTATGCGGTCGGGCCCTGACCCAATGGACGTACGGTGGAAGTAATGCGTCAGGGCATACTTGGTCTGGAGAATGAAATGCCGGCCCAGTTCACAACGCAGGTTCCACGAGGTACGGATACCTTCATCGTAGAAAGTAGGCATGGAAAAGGCATAGAGCACACTTTTCTCGTACAAGGTGATGCGACTGGCATAATCGTCCGTAGAAAACCAGGCAACACTGGCATCCAGCCGTACAGGGAAAGCGGCGAAAGCATATCCTCCACTCTGCGCCAACAACCAGCCCTGCGAAACCCGCTGTCCCCGATAGCCGGCCTGCACATATTCAGTCACTGTTTTCAACACCCAATGACCACCCTGTACATCGTCCAACTGAAAACGCACCCGATGCTGGTCATAAGGAAGCGTACGCTTCACCTCATCCTCACCGGTCCGATCCTGCTGCTTCTGCTTGTAGCGGTAACGGAGAAACATTCCTAGCGTATGAGTCGGGGTATAATTCAACTGCCACAAACCTTCCCAACCACTAGTGCCCGGACGACTCACCCGATAACGCTTCGCGGGGAAAAAGAAATAATCGCCATAAGCTGTCAGCTTCCAACTCCGTCCCAACAGAGTTTCCATTCCCAGATACCAGCCCATCTCGTTCTGCACCCGACTGCCTTCTGCCACCGACCGCGCATACAGCGATTGGTACCCCTTGTCGTACCATCGGTTCATTACCATCCATTGCATCCCCCCTTTCGGCGCATAGGTCAATCGGTTCAGCGTGACGACGGCTCCCTGCTTATCCACTGCCGTTTCACCCTGCAGTTGAAAACGCTTCCAAAAGAAACGATAATCCACTCCTACGTTATAAAAATCCTTCCCCCGCGGATAGAAACGATTGTAGCTTCGCGGTTCAGGTATGAACGGATGGTTGAAAACATGATAAACAGCTGTCAACCCCAGTTCACAGAACTTCCCGTTGTAGTTTAAATGACTACCTGTCAAAAAGTTATTCAATCTGTTTCGCTTTTCAAACTCCCGAGGCAAGCGATGATATCCATCGGTTTTCAACGAAGTTATCAACCGATTATCCACTGTTCCATCCATCCTTCGGTAAGACAAGAAAGCATCCAGTGTCCAGCGTCGGGATAACTGGTAACTGGCTGCCACACCTTGAAAATAATGATATTCATCGGTAGAAGAATGTTTGCGGATGCCCCGACTCCGATTACCCATTGCCGCCAACATCACCCCCTTTCCCATGCCGAAGTCAGTATTCATCACCATACCGCAACCATAACTCAACCGATAGTTTCCTAAGGCTATCGCTTTCCACCGGCCCCAATTACGGACAAACAGATAAGGCGAATAAAAGTCATACCCCTGACGATTCTTCCCCGTAAAGAACGGTTCGCCGGCATCCTTCTCGGCCGTCAGTCCTATCTCTATCCGGTCACGGTAACGGAAACGGTAGCGCAACTGATGATACCATGCCCCGCCCAGATACTGCCGATTGGGATGTTCCTGCACATATTCAGACGAATGTTTCCGATAACCGTCGCGAATGTACAAGGGCACATCCACCCGAGCCACCAGTTCCTGCCTGCCATACTTCAACAGTTTTTTCAACGACAGTGGATCCCGCTTCTCCTCTGGCGGAAGCACACACACGTAAGGCCGCAGATACTGGATAGTCTGCCGGTCCATTTCCTCCACCATCGCCAATTCATTCAGCGTGAGCATCGGTCCATACTTATACAAATAATACAGGATATTCTCCACCAGCTGGTCGGAAAGGAAGGGGAAACGCTCCAGATCTTCCTTCGTAGCTGTATTCAGATTCAGCGGATGCGTCCGCCATTCAGCCAGTTCCTCGAAATACGAATCCAGGGCCACCCGGCCCTCTTCATCGTCGGCTACCCATTGTTCGGCCTGCTCCTCCCACACATCCTGAGCGTTCAGGGTAGGCACATTCACGCCTATTGCCAGCCAAAGGATGAAACATCCTTTCAGCAGGCTATTCCTCATAGATTTCATTGCCTCCATCAGTGAACGAGTCACTTTTCTTCCATCATGACTTCGTTACTTTTTCAAATTTCTGTTGACTATGTTTAGTTTGTTTTCTGCTGCAAAGGAAATGATTCTGTGGGAATTATCCTAGTGCTTGAAGTCGTTTTTTCAAGCATCCAGTAAAAAAGTCGGGGGCACAATTCCTGCCTTCTCCGGCAAGAATCTGCAGCAGGGATTTGCAAGTCTGGGAAACCTGTAAAAACAAGGGTCTCTTTCCTGAATACATCCCGAAAGATTCAAGATGCAGGCTTCCGGAGCTCTCCTGCACACACGTGTACCTTATTGTAGGAAATTCAGTTTTCTACGTTCGTGAAGCTGTTTCATTTTTGCACAATAAGCTGCTTAGTGAAAATAAATCAAATACTAACGATTAAAAAATCAATAAAGGTTGTCGTTTTCATGATAAATGAATATCTTTCAAACCAATCATCCAAATCATAAGGCCCTATGAAAAATCTCAAACTGATCCATTTTATGAAACTGCATAACCATGCAAGCCTTACCATACGTGAACAACTATTCGTTTGGAGCATCATCCTAACAGGTTTATTCACAAGCTGTCGTCCCTCGTCTGCCCCTCCCCATGCTTCATCCTCCCCCCAAATAGAACAAAGGGAAGAGATAGACCAAAGTGACGGCTATCAAGTAATCGAATCGCTTAGCAAGGTCTATGGCACTGATTCAACCGTAATCGGAGATTTTTTAGACAGTCCACGTTGCCCTTCCTTCTTGGAAGGCATGTATTTCGATGGTTCTACTTTAGTATTTCAAGTAAGAGGTGATACGTCTTTGGCACGACAAACGCTTGAAGCTGCAGCCGGAAGTGGAGCGTTCCGTTTGGAAATGGCTACTTCACAATCGTTTACCCAAAAACAGCTGAAAGAAATCATGGATATTATCCGAACCAAACATGATAAACTGACAGATTTATCCCTGAAAAACAATATGACAAGCTGGGGAATGGGAAGCCACCGCATTACGGTGACCTTCATCCTCAATTCACCCGAAGCAAGAAAAGCCTTCCGGGAAAAAATTGTGGATTCCCCAGCAGTGGTATTTGAGGGTCCGACAGCACCATCACGCAATGCTCGGGTGGGAGTAAGTGATACATTGGGCATCTGTCTGCAAGCCGACTGTCCAGTCTATTCCACGAAAGCTACCCATGCTACTTTTACATTGGTTAACCAGAGCAATACCTACTTGGAATGTGGCGACCCCTATTCAATTACTTATGAGGATGAAAAAGGCGTTTGGCACGATTTGCCTATTCACACCGTCTTCTTTAGCATAGCTTACAACATTGAGCCAGGCGGAAAGAAGTATTTGTCGGGCAGTTTGTATCCAGAAGTTCATGCCAATAAGCCCGGTCGTTACCGTTTCTTCTACCAAGTTACATTAACCGACACCGGTAAAAACATCACACTGATGGCAGAATTCAGATTGACAGACAACGAACAGGAACTGCAACAAGGGAAGCGGCAGAAGACTACTTATGTGCCGCTGACTCAAGATACCCGACCCTTATTGCCATCCGGTGTACCCGAAACTCCCACGGAAGACAACAGACTTTGGCAAGTGGTAGAAGAAATGCCGGAATTTCCAGGAGGAATGAAGAAATGTATGGAATATATTCAGTCGGAAATACACTATCCCAAAGCCGCCAAAGAAGCAGGCGTGCAAGGAAGGGTGATTGTACAGGTGATTATTGAGAAAGACGGCACCCCTACACAGGCAAGAGTCGTTCGGCATATCCATCCGGAACTGGATGCCGAAGCAATCCGCATCATCCGAAATATGCCAAAGTGGAAACCGGGCAGACAAAACGGGGTTCCTAAGCGTGTGCTTTATACATTACCGATAGCCTTTCGAATCACTGATTAAATCTCTTCCTTGGCATCTACAGGGACTACTCAGGCAAATGGGGCAATATCCCCTTAATGCTTGCTTTTCCAAGCAAGCCTCCATATCAGCAATTTTTCGGTAATTTTTTATCGAAAAATTGTTCCTGGATTCATAGACCGTTCTTTTCATGACCTTTATTCCAAGATACCATTTGTTCAGTGGTTTTCCTTTTTAGGACACGACCACTCTAGGTGTCGGATGAACCTCTACATGCAATGACGTGACGTCCCCTCCTGCCAGCAGGAAGAAGGCATGCCCTTGAAAATACCGATTGCGATCCTATGGCTATTATAATGTACACGCATGTGTGCGTGAGAACTCCGGAAGCCTGCATCTTGAATCTTTCACCGGTTACATTCCGGTCTTCTTGACGGAGTCGCTCTGCACCGAAACGTCCCGCAGCAAACGTCGAATCAGGCTCTTCAATGCGTCGAATCAAGCCAATCGATGCATCGAATCGGGCCAATCATATAGGCGAATTCTCCTCATCCTACTACCCAATGAATTCAACACCCTGTTGAAAAGTAATCCACATCAACGAATAGCAATCTTATCAGGGTATATTACTCCATAAAGTACGATGAATCATGAACTTATATAAACAAATATCAGCAAGTAATTTTAATAATCCTCTACTTTTTAACAAGCTTATTCACATGTTTTCCACTGGTAATTCACCCTACCACTTTATCCCTGGCTCTTTCTGACCGATTTTCACTCCCCCTCCTCTCCTCCATCCTTATTCACCCCTAAATAGCTTGCAGCACAAACAATTAGCACCCTTTATAAACAGGCTGTAAATTTTCAATTTCATAACGTTGTTAAGAATTAATTGTAGAAGGTACCCGAAGAACGTATTGGATTTCTTCTTATTTTTGCAAGACGATGAAACGAACATTCTACATAGCCTTACTCGCTGCCTGCCTGACGGGAAAGGCCTGGTCACAGGAAACAGCCACCACTACCATCAGCGGCTACCAGGTGCCGGTGTGCGTGTACAAGGGAGATACCATCCCTTCGCTGCGCATACCCAACGTGTATGTGTTCAAACCGCTGAAATTCAAGAACGAAAAAGAGCGGCGAGCCTTCTACAAACTGGTGAGGAACGTGAAGAAAACCTTGCCTCTGGCCCGGGAAATCCATCGGGCGGTCATTGAAACCTATGAATACCTGGAAACACTACCCAACAAAAAGGCACGGGAAAAACACCTGAAACTAGTGGAAAAAGGACTGAAGGAGCAATATACGCCGCGGATGAAAAAACTGACTTTTTCACAAGGCAAACTGCTGATCAAACTGGTGAACCGGCAAACAGACTCTTCCTCCTATGAACTGGTGAAGGCCTTCATGGGATCCTGGAAAGCGGGATTCTACCAAACCTTCGCAGCGTTGTTCGGGGCCAGCTTGAAAAAAGAATACCACCCCGAGGGAGAGGATGCCTTGACCGAACGGGTGGTACTGATGGTCGAAAGCGGACTGATTTGACGGGGGATCTCCCCCCGGTATATTGGGGGTTGATAACCCGTTGATAAGGTAGATAAACAATTGGATATCAAAAGTATATACCTGTTAATATCCCATTGGAATTATCCACGGAATGTCATCAGCCGATGGGCAAATTCCCATAGGACAATGCCGGCGGTCACCGAGACATTGAGCGAGTGCTTGGTGCCGTACTGGGGTATTTCCACACAGCCGTCGCAAGCATTCACCACGTCCTGACGGACACCTTTCACTTCGTTGCCCAACACCAGGGCATACCGGCCTTGCGGATCGAGCTGCAGTCGGTCGAGCATTGTACTGCCTTCTACCTGTTCGATAGACAATACCGTAAATCCTTCGGCATGAAGCTCTTCGACAGCTTCGAGCGTGTCTTTTTTATAAATCCAGTCCACGGTATCCTCGGCACCCAAGGCAGTCTTATGCATTTCAGGATGGGGAGGAGTGGCCGTAATCCCACACAAATAGATGCGGGCCACCCGGAATGCATCCGAGGTACGGAACACCGAACCGATGTTGTGCAGACTGCGTACTTCGTCGAGCACCACTACCAACGGTAGCTTCTCGGCTTGCTTGAATTCATCGACAGTAAGACGATTCAGCTCTGTGATTTTCAATTTTCGCATGACAAGTTCCTTTTTTAACGATCGCACCGCAAAGATAGCACATTATTTTTCAGCAGCTGCTGAAAACCGGGTGAATTGCGGTGGATAACCTGTAAATTAACTGCGCATAAACTTTCAAAACTTTCGCTTGCAAATTTCGGGGAAAACCTTATAGAGAAAAGAGGAACGAACATTCCAAATCGGGAAGCCACAAGTTAAAGAACTGCTATCAACACATTTTTAGCCATAAAAAAGGTGTTTGTAACTAGAAAGTTTTTAACTTTGTAGTCTATCAACAGTTTGTGAATAGAAGAAATAAAACCAATAGTATCAAGAACTAACCCCGTTGAAAGCCTACTGATATCTCAGAGCCAAAAGAGCATAACTTGAAAAGCAAGAAAAAGGGGATTCTTTTTACAAACACTATAAACAAGCTATTATCATCAGTATAAGTTCTTTTTTAAAAAGGAAGAAAAATAGAGTTATAATGAATAAAGAGGAATGGTTGAAAAAGGGCTACGTCACCGAGCCGGTGGACAAGAGCCTCGACTTGAAGGCAGCAATCGATGCCTTGCGTAAGGAAAAGAAGGCCGTGATTCTGGGACACTACTACCAGAGCGGGGAAATCCAGGACATCGCCGACTTTGTGGGCGACAGTCTGGCGTTGGCGCAATGGGCGGCCAAAACCGATGCCGACATCATTGTGATGTGTGGGGTGCATTTCATGGGCGAAACGGCCAAGATTCTGTGTCCGGACAAGAAGGTGCTGGTACCCGACCTGAACGCGGGCTGTTCGTTGGCTGACAGCTGTCCGGCCGATGCGTTTGCCCAATTCGTGGCCGAACATCCCGACCATACGGTGATTTCGTATGTGAACACGACGGCAGCTGTCAAGGCGGTGACCGATGTGGTGGTGACTTCAACCAACGCCAAGCAGGTGGTGGACAGTTTTCCGGCCGATGAGAAGATTATCTTCGGTCCGGACCGAAACCTGGGAAATTACATCAATTCGGTAACGGGTCGCAACATGACGCTGTGGAACGGGGCTTGCCACGTGCACGAACAGTTCTCGGTGGAAAAAATTCTGGAACTGAAGCAGCAGTATCCTGATGCGGCCGTGCTGGTACACCCCGAATGCAAGGGGGCTGTGGCAAAACTGGCCGACAAGGTGGGATCGACTGCAGGTTTGCTGAAGTATGCTGTGGCCAGCGACAAGCACGATTTCATTGTGGCGACCGAAAGCGGTATCCTGCACGAGATGCGCAAACAGTGCCCGGAAAAGAACTTCATCCCGGCTCCTCCCGAAGACAGCACATGCGCTTGCAACGAATGCAACTATATGCGTCTGAATACACTGGAAAAGCTGTACAACACGTTGAAGTATGAATGGCCCGAAGTAGAGGTCGATGCAGCGGTAGCCCGGGAAGCTGTCAAACCGATTCAGAAGATGCTGGAGATTTCGGAAAAATTGGGTCTGTAATCTGTAAAGGGAAGACACCTTATTATATAAGATATCGAGTGGTCTGAAGACGATATGCCAAGGCCCCTTGTTCATTGTTTCAGTGAATAAGGGGCCTTGGTGTGTAAACCGGGTGGCGGATTGCTCAGGTGAAGAGGAACAGTAAGGGGATGAGCAGGCCCAACAGAAGTTCGATGCCTCCACGTCCCCACAGTCCTTTCGGACCGCGGTTCATCAGCAGTCCGGTAACGGTAATCACCAACAGACCGATGGCAAAGACATCGGCAAAGATGGTCCACCAGCGACCGGGATTGTAGTGTAGCCGGGTCAGGGCTCCTAAAAGGGGGCGGGGAGTCAGCTTTTCATAGACGGCTTGCCGGGTGGACAGGTCGACCTGCAGACTGGAACCTCCCTGGAGGAAAATCTTCAGCCGATTGACTTCCGGAAAGTAATGCTGGGTATAGTGGTCGGTTTCACCCCATGGTTCCAGTAAGCGCAGGGCGGCTTCCTGTGTAAAGGCTTCGGCACTGGGCAGGGGACCGTTCACTGTATAGCTTTGCCGTTCTACCGAGAAGTGAGGGTCGAACGTCTGGCGGTGATTCATCACCAGTCCCGATACGGCATAGATGAGGACCATGCCTGCCAGAAAGAATGACAAATCGCGGTGAAGCACCCGGCAGATGGAACGGATGCGGGCACCGAATGAGCGGTTGCCCGGTGGAGGCGGAACCAGGGTGCTGGGAGCCGACCCGTCAGTCGGTCGAGGGGAAAGCGGTGCGAGGTTAGCGGATTTCATAGGCGGTAGCTTCAAGGAAATAGAAAGAGAGATAGGCTTTTCCTTCCGTGGCTTGGCGCTGGGTAATGCGGCGGCGGAAGTCGGCGATGCGCTGTTCGGCCGTCTGAGCCGTTTCCCCACGGGCATTCTTTTCTGTGGCACAACCGCCGTTTTCCGTATGTTCTTTTTCCGCTTCCACTTTCTGTTTTTCTTCCCAGCGGAGCAGGTAACCTTCGTCGATGCGTTCTTCTTTCAGGGTGCCGGTCACCTGTACGCGACTGTGAAGGCACTTCGGGTCGAACGCCCCCAATGGACCAGCTTCTATGCGCAGGGTCTGTGTGTCGTTGCTTCCCATCAGGAAAATTTTGGTGGCTCCGTGCTTGCAGGTGTGGGTACAGACACCGGCCAGGGTAACGGTCCGTCCGGCCAGGGAGTCAGCCTGGGCCAGTACTTGGTCGATGGTGAGAACTGCAGCGGCAGGCAAGTCTGTGGAGTTCTTGGAAGAGGAAGACGATGAGGAAGGGGAGCAACCTGTGCCGAATGTCAGGAGCATTCCCAGGGTGATGCAGGCAATCAAGGAGTTTTTCATAGGGTTATGAGTTAGTGTTAGACGCGTAAAGATAGAAAAAAATCATAAGAGGGCTGTTTTTGGGGACAAAGAATGTGTTTTTTTTTCGTGGCTGATGGAGGAAGGGGGCGTGTTGGAGGGTACAAGAAACCTTTCTGGAGGGTTTTGAAGGTTTTGTCGGAGGGAAAAATGAAGGGACTGTCGGGTGGAACAAAGGGAATAATAACAACGTTTGTTAAGACTTTATAGGCTTCGGAAAGCAGGCTGAATGCCCGCTGTGTCTATCTTTGGCTATTTGTCATTAAGAAAGTGATATGCCTTGAATATAACGGTAAGATTGGATTTTTGTGATTACTTTCTGCGAATATTCCAGAAGTTGCTTTCTAAATGTAAAACCTTTAGATTCTTAAAATAGGTTTTTAAACATATAAACAAATGTTTCTTTATATTTCGGAAACTGAATAATTCTATGTAAGTTTGCATCGTTTAAGTGTATGTATAAAAAACTGTTCTCACGAATGAATGATTCATCCATATAATTAAAGTAAACCTAGACGCAATGAAAAACAAAAGCCCTTAATAGTTGTTTCTTGTTCTCGAAAAACACTATTGAAAATCAGAAGTTTAACCATAAATTTAAGTACGATTATGCGAACAGGAAGCCAAAAAGAAAAACAATTCATTCCGGCGTATAAAAACAACAGCATTGATGCTAGCGTCAGCACTTTCGGTAGCGGGTGCAGCTAACGCTTATGAAGAAGCAGTAAATGTATCTCTGGATGAGAATGTCAGCTTGCATTCAGTAGATCAGAAAACAGTCAAGGTATCGGGTGTGGTAGTCGATGCCAGCGGTTTGCCCATTATCGGTGCAAACGTCATCGTAAAAGGTTCTGCAGTAGGTTCGATTACGGGTATTGATGGCGATTTCGTCATTCCCGAAGCACCTAAAAACGGAACATTGATCGTTTCCTATATCGGTTATGTCACCAAGGAAGTGAGTGTGAACCAACAGATGCCGTTGCGCATTGTGTTGAACGAAGACCAACAGACTTTGAACGAAGTCGTAGTGGTAGGTTATGGTACCATGAAGAAGAGCGATATTACAGGCGCTATTTCTTCGGTCGATGAAAAGAAATTGGCCAATCAGCCGGTAGCGAATGTGACTTCTGCTCTGCAGGGTTTGGCTACAGGTGTCTCTGTTACTTCTAATTCGGGTTCTCCCGGTTCTTCTTCCACCATCCGTATCCGTGGTGTCGGTACCGTGAACGACGCTGAACCGTTGTATGTAGTCGATGGTATGCCGGTTACCGATATCAATTACCTGAGTTCATCGGATATCAAGTCCATGGAAATCTTGAAGGACGCTTCAGCTTCAGCTATTTACGGTTCTCGTGGTGCGAACGGTGTTATTTTGATTACGACCAAGAAAGGAAATGTGGGCAAGACTACTGTCACTTTCGATGCGTATTGGGGTTCAAGCAAGCTGCTGAACAACCTGGATCTGATGTCGGGTGCCGAATGGTACGACTTGCAGTCGAAGATTAATGAGGTGAGACCGGCCAACAGCCGTATCGACCTGAGTCTGGTAGACCGAAATACGAATACCGACTGGATGAAAGAAATCTCGCGCAGCGCATTCATGCACAACTATAGTTTGGGCATCAGCGGCGGTCGGGCCGATGACTATAAATATAATTTGGG
>AMCI01000174.1_pt1 | contig 20061 bp, 18 predicted proteins | sample 419838 | NCBI WGS metagenome assembly AMCI01 (sample SAMN01090643, study PRJNA158313) | gut metagenome
CGATTCGGTCGATAAAATAGAGGTCACTATTCAAAATTTCATCGGGAGTGTGTCCGGAGATCACTTTGATAAGTAGGGCAATAATACCTTTAACAATCAGAGCGTCACTTTCTGCTTTGAATACAATTTTACCATCTTTTTCATCTGCTTGTAGCCAAACCCTGCTTTGGCATCCTTCAATGAGGTTCTGATCTGTTTTATATTGCTCATCTAGTGGCTCCTGCTCATTTCCTAAGTCTATCAGCAATTGGTAGCGGTCCATCCAATCATCGAAGTCACTGAATTCTGCAATAACTTCGTCTTGCAATTCATTAATTGACATCATAAAAATCGTTATTTTATTTTTCGTTATAAATTACTTCCAATACAGTTTGTCCTACAGCTTTTAGCGTATTCTTATCTATGTGGTCCATTGTGTCATTGAGGGTGTGCCAAGTCGGAGCAAATCCTCCTTCTTGGGGGTCAGAGCCAATGATATCTATGGTTTTGATACGTGCCAATCGGTTAATAAATAAATGGTCGTCTGTTACTCCTCCTCCTTCTTCATTGATAAACAGATGTCCGTATCCCGTTTTTTTGGCAGCTTTCCATACTTTTTTGTTGATATCGGGCGCGAAATTTTCCGAGTAGTATTCTTTCATGAATACTGTGTTTTCTCCACCTACCATGTCGAGAAGAATACCAAAGCGGGCATTATAGTTATCTGCGTGTGGGTTTCGTCCCCAATATTGGGTTCCTAGGCACCAGGAGTTTTCGTCATTTTGTCCGTGTGATCCGTAGTCTTCTGCATCCAGTAGAATAAGGTCAATGCCCAATGCCGGTTGCTCAGTTTGAATTTGGCGGGCAATTTCCAATAAGACACCTACTCCGCTGGCACCATCATTGGCTCCTAAAATAGGTGTCTGATGATTTTTTTTATCTGGGTCGTTGTCTGCCCAAGGACGGGTATCCCAATGAGCAAACAAAGCTATTCTTTTTTTGCTTTCAAGTTTGTATGAACCGATGATATTCCGGGCTTTCAGTAATGTGCCGTCGTAGGCTATCAAGTCGGCATATTGGTTGGTTACCTGTGCACCAAAATTTTTTAATCGTTGAGCTAGGTAATTGCCACAGGTAACATGTCCTTGTGTATTAGGAACCCGTGGTCCGAAGTCTACTTGCTCTTTTACATACAGAAAAGCACTGTCTGCATTAAACTGAGGCACATTTATTACTGTCTTTTTTTCTTGTTCGTTGGTTGGACTGACCTTCGTGCTTCCTCCGCAAGCAATTACGGAGAATAACATAAAGGCGCTTGTAAGCAATATTATAGGTTTCGTTTTCATTTTCATCTTTTTAATTCTTACTCCAAAAATAATCATTTTCCCTACAGCGTGGTACGGAAGAAATGAATTATTAACAAATAAACTTCAATTCTACTTCTTTATTATTAACACTTAGCGCTACCTGACTTCCATTGAGAAGCGGCAGATTGTATGTGACGTGACCCACTGGAAAGTTGAAGCACACCGGAAAGTCATAGTCTTTTACTAAATCGGCCAACGCGGCATAGAGCTCTTTCCCTAGTGAATAATTTTCTTCGTATTCTGTAAATTGCCCGATAATCAGTCCGGAAAGATTTTCGAGTATTCCGCCTAGTTTCAAGTTGTACATCATTCGCTCGATGGCATGAGCCCTTTCGTTCACATCTTCAATAAATAAAATTGTTCCTTTGGCAGGTATGTCATAAGGTGTACCTCTTAATCCATAGGCTACTGCCATATTCCCTCCGCGCAAGATACCTTGAGCCGTTCCTTTTCTGTTTAGCTTGTTTTTTTCGCATGAATAGATAGGTAATTTGCCGAATAAAATGTCTTTCAGGTAATTGCAGCATGCGTCTTCTTCCGGTTCCACTGTGAGATGTCGTGCCATAGGGGCATGGAGAGAAGCAAACCCGTTTTTTTGGAATAGGTTGTGTAAAGCAGTGATATCACTGAATCCAATCAGCCATTTGGGATGTTGGCGGAAAGCTGTAAAATCGAGTTTATCTATCAGATGTACGGCTCCATATCCGCCGCGGCTGCAGAGGATAGCTTTGGTGTCAGAATCATCCATAGCATGCTGTAAATCACTGAGACGTTGTTTGATTGTTCCTGCATATCTTCCGAAAGAACTGCCTGCATATTTGCCGATAGTGACCTGCAGTCCCCATGATTCCAATCTGCTTTGGGCACCTTTGATGAACCGTTTGTCTATTTTGCTTGACGGTGATATGATGACAACTTTATCTCCTTCTGCCAGAAAAGGGGGAAATAGAATATTTTCCATATACGTTCTTTAATTGTTGAATGGATTTATGTGCAAAAATACATGAAAAAATGATTTTTTGTATATATAGTGAGTAAAACAACTCAAATATAGCAAAATGTTACATAACACTCCGATTTTTTCGGCATATAATCCCTGTTTTTTCAATCCTTTTTCTGATATTTGCTAAAAATCTAACGTTATGGAACCTATTCGTAATTTTGCCCAACTGACAGACCACTTGCGTAAGCTGAATCATAGAAAAAAGATTGCTGTGGTTTGTGCAAATGACTCTAACACGGAGTATGCAATAGCACGTGCTTTGGAAGAAGGTATTGCAGAGTTTTTAATGATTGGCAATTCTGCTTTATTGGAACAATATCCTGCGTTGAAAAAATATCCCGACTATGTGAAGTTTATCCATATTGAAGATCCGGATGAGGCCGCACGGGAAGCTGTCCGTATCGTCCGGGAAGGGGAAGCGGATATTCTGATGAAAGGGATTATCAATACAGACAATCTGTTGCATGCTATATTAGATAAGGAGAAGGGTTTGTTGCCGAAGGGGAAGATTCTCACCCATCTGGCTGTGATGGAGATTCCTACTTATCACAAGCTACTGTTCTTTTCTGATGCAGCCGTGATTCCGCGTCCCACCTTGCAGCAGCGGATAGAAATGATATGGTATGCCATTTGTTCGTGTCGGCATTTTGGTATCGAACAGCCGCGCATCTCGTTGATTCATTGCACAGAAAAGGTTAGTATCAAGTTTCCTCATTCTTTAGATTACGTTAATATTGTAGAACTCGCCGAAGCCGGAGAGTTTGGAAATGTAATTATTGATGGTCCGTTGGATGTGCGCACTTCTTGCGAACAGGCTAGCGGCGATATTAAAGGTATCATCTCGCCTATTAACGGAGAGGCTGACGTGTTGATATTCCCTAATATTGAATCGGGCAATGCCTTTTATAAATCGGTCTCTTTGTTTGCAAAAGCGGAGATGGCCGGTTTGTTGCAGGGCCCCATCTGTCCTGTGGTTCTTCCGTCGCGCAGCGATTCCGGATTATCTAAATATTATAGCATTGCAATGGCTTGCTTGCAGGTATCAGGTGATTGTGAATGCAAAAAGAAAGTAAATATCCAGTTAAGATAATACAATCTAAAACAGCAACTCCTATGAAGATTTTAGTCATTAATCCTGGTTCTACCTCTACTAAAATAGCCGTTTATGAAAACGAAACACCGTTGTTTGTGAGCAATATCAGGCATACGGTAGACGAACTCTCTCAGTTCTCAGAGGTCATTGATCAGTTTGAATTCAGAAAGAATTTGGTCTTAAAAGAATTGGAAAACAATAAGATTCCGTTTGCTTTTGATGCTATTATTGGAAGAGGTGGGCTTATTAAACCTATTCCCGGAGGAGTGTATGAGGTGAATGAAGTTATGAAGCAGGACGCGCGTCATGCTATGCGTACGCATGCTTGTAATCTAGGCGGATTGATTGCCGATGAATTGGCTGCGTCTTTACCGGGATGTAGGGCGTTTATTGCCGATCCGGGTGTGGTGGATGAGCGGGATGAAGTGGCTTTTATTACCGGCTCTCCGTTAATGCCTAAAATTACAATCTGGCATGCTTTGAACCAAAAGGCTATCGCTCGCCGGTTTGCAAAGGAGCAGGGTACGTCCTATGATAATTTGGATTTGATTGTTTGTCATCTGGGAGGAGGCATTTCTGTGGCTGCTCATCATCAGGGAAGGGCAATTGATGCCAATAATGCGTTGGATGGTGACGGACCTTTTTCTCCTGAAAGAGCCGGAACACTCCCTGCGGGGCAACTGATTGATTTGTGTTTTAGTGGACAGCATACAAAAGACGAATTAAAGAAACGTATTTCCGGACGGGCAGGATTGGCTGCTCATCTGGGTACTACGGATATTCCCTCTATTGTTAAGTCGATAGAGAAAGGTGATCGGAAAGCTGAGCTGGTGCTGGATGCTATGATTTATAATGTAGCCAAGGCAATTGGTGGTGCTGCTACTGTTTTGTATGGGCATGTCGACGCTATTCTTCTGACGGGGGGGATTGCTTTTTCTGATTATGTTATTTCCCGGTTGAAAGAGAGGATTTCTTTCTTGGCTCCGGTTTATGTCTATCCGGGAGAAAACGAAATGGAATCTTTGGCCTTGAATGCAATGGGGGCCTTGAAAGGAGAACTTCCGGTGCAAATTTATCAGTAAGATTGATAGCAACTGCTGCAACTTCCGTCAGCACTCTTTTTTAAACTGGCAGCGGATTGTGGCAGTTGCTTGAAATGAATTACTACAAGTGCCTCTGTATGAGTAATCTATGCTGTTTATGATAGAAAAAATGGAACTTGCAGAATGTTCTTATTCATCATTTTTTGTGTTATAGGATAAAAATAATCCTTTTAATCTGTGTAATCTCTGCTTAAAAAGTTACTTTTGTAGCGAGAAACATTAGAAAGTATAATGAATATGGTACAAAGTTCCCGTCAAATACAATCACAGGCGCAGCAGCAGATACAGACGTTATCTCCTCAGCAGATTCTTGTTGTGAAGTTGTTGGAACTTCCGGCTGTAGAACTGGAAGACCGTATTCATGCTGAATTGCTTGAAAATCCTGCTTTGGAAGAAGGTAAGGAGGACAGCGGAACAGATGACTATGCTGATGTGGAAAGTATAGATAGCGGACAGGAAAACGAGTCGAACGACTATGATTCTTTAAGTGATTATCTGACAGAAGATGATATTCCTGATTATAAATTGCAGGAGAATAACCGTTCCAGGGATGAACAGGCAGAAGATATTCCTTTTTCTGATACGACTTCTTTTTATGAAATCTTGAAAGAACAGCTTCGTGAACGAAACTTGACTGAACACCAAATGGAATTGGTGGAATATCTGATTGGCTCGTTGGATGATGATGGGTTGCTTCGTAAATCGTTGGAAAGCATTTGTGATGAATTGGCTATTTATGGTGGCACTGAATCTAGCGAACAGGAACTGGAAGAGGCTTTGGCTATATTGCAGGACTTTGATCCGGCAGGTATTGGATCCCGCAATTTGCAGGAATGCCTGTTGATTCAAATCCGTAGAAAAAGGAAAGAGAAGCAGGTGCCTCGTCTTATCTCCGATTTGGAAGAGCGGATTATTCGTGACTGCTATGAGGAGTTTACTCGTAAGCATTGGGATAAAATGATTAAGAAACTCGATGTAGACGAAAGAGCGTTTGATGAGGCCATTGCCGAAATAACGCATCTTAATCCTCGCCCAGGCGCTTCGCTGGGAGAAACAATTGGCCGTAATTTGCAGCAGATTGTTCCTGATTTTATAATCGATACGTTTGATGACGGATCCGTTCATGTTAGTTTGAACAACCGCCATGTGCCAGAACTTCGTATGAGTCGTGATTTTACGGTGATGGTAGAAGAGCATACTAAGAATAAAGCGAATCAGTCGAAGGAATCGAAAGAAGCCATGCTGTTTCTCAAACAGAAAATGGATGCTGCCCAGGGATTTATTGATGCTGTGAAGCAGCGCCAGAACACGTTGCTGATTACTATGCAAGCTATTGTTGATTTGCAACGTTCTTTTTTTCAAGAAGGAGATGAATCACTGTTGAAACCTATGATTCTGAAGGATGTGGCCGAACGTACGGGACTGGATATATCTACGATTTCCCGTGTCAGCAATAGCAAGTATGCGCAGACCAATTATGGCATTTATTCTTTGAAGTTCTTTTTCAGTGATGCTTATGTGAGGGAAGATGGTGAGGAAATGTCGGTTCGTGAAATCCGTAAGATTCTGAAAGGGTGTATTGATGGTGAGGATAAAAAGAAGCCGCTGACTGATGATGAGTTGGCTGAGATTTTGAAAGAAAAAGGTTATCCTATTGCTCGGCGAACAGTAGCCAAGTATCGTCAACAACTGAATATTCCGGTGGCCCGGTTGAGGAAGTGACAATTGAAAAGGAAATGATTTATGTGTGAATAAGTACTAATTGAAATAGTAAAAAAGAAGTGGAGAAAGAAAAAGAAAATATGATAGCAGATAAAACGATGTTGAGGGTGGCTAAAGTCACTTCGGCTTTGTTTACTCCCTTTTCTATTCCGTTTTTATCCTTTTTGGTGCTGTTCCTTTTTTCTTATTTGCGCATCATGCCGATGGCATATAAGTTGATAGTGCTGGGTATCGTGTATTGTTTTACGATACTGACTCCTGTAGTTACTATCTTCCTGTTTCGTAAAATCAACGGTTTTGATATACAGGAACTTACCGAAAGAAAAAAACGGTATGTTCCTATTTTGCTAACTATTATTTCCTATGTCTTTTGTCTGTTGATGATGCGCAAGTTGAATATACCTTGGTATATGACAGGGATTATTCTTACAGCGTTGATTGTGTCTGTCATTTGTATGATAGTCAATTTGAAATGGAAATTGAGTGAACATATGGCTGGAATGGGGGGAGTGATTGGCGGACTGGTTTCTTTCAGTGCGTTGTTTGGCTATAACCCGGTGGTTTGGCTTTGTGTGTTCATTTTGATAGCCGGGGTCTTGGGATCGGCACGTATTATATTAGGGCATCACACGTTGGGTGAGGTGATTGGTGGGTTTACTGTCGGATTGCTTGTGTCTGTCGTGGTGTTGCACCCAATGAGTAATTTTTTGTATAGATTATTTTTGTTTTAAAATAGTATAAATCCTAAAAACTAATCATTATGAATTTTCCACAGAATTTGAAGTACACAAGCGAACATGAATGGATTCGCGTTGAAGGTGACATGGCTTATGTAGGTATCACAGACTATGCTCAAGAACAATTGGGTGACATTGTATTTGTGGATATACCGACTGTAGGCGAAACTTTGGAAGCCAATGATGTGTTTGGTACCATTGAGGTTGTTAAAACCATTTCTGATATTTTCTTGCCGGTAGCTGGTGAAGTGTTAGAACAGAATGAGGCTTTGGAAGAGAATCCGGAACTGGTTAACAAAGACCCGTATGGTGAAGGCTGGCTGATTAAAATTAAACCGACAAATCTGGCAGATATTGATAATTTGTTGGATGCCGAAGGATATAAAGCAGTGATTAACGGATAGTTTTCACTCATTATTCATTAACTAATTATTAAAAACATGACTCCAATTGTAAGTATAATCATGGGCAGCACCTCCGATCTTCCGGTGATGGAAAAGGCGGCACAGCTGTTGAATGATATGCAAGTTCCGTTCGAAATGAACGCACTCTCTGCTCATCGCACTCCAGAGGCTGTGGAAGAGTTTGCGAAGAATGCTCAAAGCCGCGGTATCAAAGTGATTATTGCCGCTGCAGGTATGGCTGCTGCTCTTCCAGGGGTGATTGCTGCGAATACAACGCTTCCCGTTATCGGGGTGCCTGTAAAAGGTTCTGTCCTTGATGGTGTGGATGCACTTTATTCTATTATCCAGATGCCTCCGGGCATTCCGGTAGCCACCGTTGCTATCAACGGAGCTATGAATGCAGCTATTTTGGCTGTTCAGATGTTGTCATTGAGTGATGAACGGTTGGCTGAGGCCTTTGCTGCTTACAAAGAGGGACTAAAAAATAAAATTGTTAAGGCAAACAATGACCTGAAAGAGATCAAGTTTGCATACAAAACGAATTAATAGTAGTTGTGCTGTATGGATGGGTGGTGAACGATTAACGGATGAATCTGTTAATAACTCATCACCCATCTTTCTTTTATCTTAACTCACAAATCATTAATAACGTGGATTTATTCAATTATTCTCGAAGAGAAACTATAGAAGTAAATATTGGGGCTGTTCCGTTGGGTGGCCTCAATCCCATTCGCATCCAATCGATGACCAATACGTCTACACAGGATACGCAGGCTTGTGTAGAGCAGACAAAGCGTATAGTCGATGCGGGTGGAGAGTATGTCCGTTTGACGACTCAAGGTATTAAGGAAGCTGAAAACCTGAAGCACATTAACATTGGCCTACGTAGCCAGGGGTATATGGTGCCTTTGGTGGCTGACGTGCATTTTAATCCGAAAGTGGCTGATGTGGCAGCTCAATATGCTGAGAAGGTGCGTATCAATCCTGGAAATTATGTAGATGCTGCCCGTACATTTAAGAAATTGGAATATACGGATGAGGAGTATGCGCAGGAAATACAGAAAATTCATGACCGCTTTGTCCCTTTCCTGAATATCTGTAAGGCCAATCATACGGCTATCCGTATCGGGGTCAATCATGGCTCTTTGTCCGACCGTATTATGTCTCGTTACGGGGATACTCCAGCTGGTATGGTGGAATCTTGTATGGAGTTTCTTCGTATCTGTGTGGCTGAGAAGTTTACTGATGTGGTGATTTCTATTAAGGCTTCCAATACTGTGGTGATGGTGAAAACGGTACGTCTGTTGGTTGATGTGATGGAAAAGGAAGGCATGGCTTTTCCTTTGCATCTAGGGGTGACGGAAGCAGGTGAAGGTGAGGACGGACGTATAAAATCGGCATTGGGTATTGGTGCACTGCTTTGTGATGGAATGGGGGATACCATTCGCGTTTCTTTGAGTGAGGCTCCTGAGGCTGAAATTCCGGTTGCCCGGAAATTGGTAAATTATATTCTGTTGAGGCAGAATCATCCTTATATCCCTGGAGCTATTCCTGTAGATTTCAATTATCTGTCGCCTGAAAGGAGAAAGACAAAGGCTGTCCGGAATATAGGTGGAAATCATGTACCGGTGGTAATAGCTGATCGAATGGATGGTAGAGTTGAGGTGGATACGCAGTTTACACCGGATTATATTTATGCCGGCCGTTCTCTGCCTGTTCAGCGCGAAGCAGGAGTGGAGTATATTTTGGATGCGGATGTCTGGGAAGGGGAGTCCGGCACATGGCCTGCCTATAATGCAGCTCAACTTCCGTTGATGGGAGGATGTCAGGCTGAACTCAAGTTCTTGTTTCTGTCGTATATGCAGCAGAACGATGAGGTGCTTGCATGTCTGAAATTGCATCCTGAAGTGGTTGTTGTTTCACAGAGCAATCATCCCAACCGGTTGGGCGAACACCGAGCTCTAGTGCATCAACTTACCGTGGAAGGACTGTCAAATCCGGTGGTGTTCTTTCAACATTATGCCGAGAATCATGCCGAGGACTTACAGATTAAATCGGCTGCCGACATGGGAGCATTGATATTCGACGGATTGTGTGACGGTATTTTTCTGTTTAATCAAGGAACGTTGAGTCATGCAGTAGTAGATGCTACTGCTTTTGGCATTTTACAGGCCGGACGAACAAGGACATCAAAGACCGAATATATTTCCTGTCCTGGATGTGGCCGTACGTTGTATGATTTGGAGAAGACAATTACTCGTATCAAAGCCGCTACTTCTCACTTGAAAGGGTTGAAAATCGGTATCATGGGTTGTATAGTTAATGGTCCCGGTGAGATGGCAGATGCCGATTACGGCTATGTAGGTGCAGGAAGAGGAAAAATCAGTTTGTATAAAGGGAAGGAGTGTATTGAAAAGAATATACCGGAAGAAGAGGCTGTCAATCGGTTGCTTGATTTTATCAAGAACGATTTGGCTACCCAAGCTTGATGAAATAAATGAAAGCCGGAACCTTCGATTATTGTAATAATCGGATTCCGGCTTTACGTTGATTAGGGAATTTATTTAATATGAGAATTTAAAGAGTTCCAATCCTTAATGGCAGGGATAATTCCCATTTCGATGACCTCATCACGCAGTTTGCATAGATGTTCATAACTTTTCTGCAGTTCTGCTTGTTCGGCTGGAGTACCTTGCACTTTTTTATAGGACACACCTTCCTTGGTGATAGATGTTTCCATAGCCATTAATATGTGATCAAAATGTTCGTTGGACACATATACACCGGCTGGCCAGCGGAACGGCTGTCCGCCCATGGCTGCTGCTATCATTTCAATAGAAAGATAAGCTGGGCTTTGGAATGAAGAACGGCCGCGGAGGTCGATGATGTGCTTGCCACCTTGAATGACACGGGTTTTGAGTGCTTCCCATTCAGCTTGTGGAAGACGGTTGGTGCCGATGAGATTTGTTAGTGGTTCTCCTTGGATATGTGTTGTGGAGGCAAATACGGCCATTTGTTCTCCATGTCCACCGTATGTTCGGCAGTTTACGATGTTAGAAGCTGGGATATGGAAGTATTTTACCAACTCGTTTTGTAGTCTGGTGCTGTCGAGTGCTGCCAATGTAGAAACTTGAGAAGGTTTCAGTCCTGAGTAGAGCAGGGTTATCAGTCCTGTGATGTCGGCAGGATTAAAGATGACAACGATGTGTTTCACGTCTGGGCAGTATTGACGTACATCCTTACCAAACTGAGCTGCAATTTCTGCATTTCCTTTCAGCAAATCTTCGCGGGTCATGCCAGCCTTGCGGGCTGCGCCTCCGGAAGACACAATGTAGGCAGCTCCGGTTAGTGCTTCCTTAATGTCGGAAGTGTAGGTCAGATTGACGCCTTCAAAGCCACAGTGATACAATTCTTCTGCTACACCTTCCAAGGCAGGAGCAAAGGGATCGTACAGGCAAATGTTCGGTGTTAGTTTCATCATCATGGCTGTTTGTGCCATATTGGAGCCAATCATTCCGGCTGCTCCAACAATTGTCAGTTTCTCATTGGTTAAAAAATCCATAAAGCGATGTTTTTAAAAGGTGAATAATTTCGTTCTTTATTCGCTGCAAATATAACATTTTGCAAAACAAATTGTTCATATTATTATGTTTTGCCGGATAACAAAAAGTTATAGTATGTAGGACGTTTCTGTATAAAATTCGTTTATCTTTGTCATCAGTAAGTTCAATCAATAACAAATAGCGTATAAGTAGAAGACATATGAGTATAAAATTAGGTAAATTCAATCAGTTGGAAGTTGTTAAGAAAGTCGATTTTGGTATTTATTTGGATGGGGGAGAAGAAGGTGAAGTGTTGTTGCCTACCCGTTATGTGCCCGAAGATTGTGCTGTCGGAGACATATTGAATGTCTTTCTCTATCTAGATATGGAGGAAAGGCTGATTGCTACTACATTGGTGCCTTATATGCAGGTAGGCGAGTTTGCTTATTTGGAAGTTGTTTGGGTGAATCAGTATGGCGCTTTTCTTAACTGGGGTTTGATGAAGGATTTGTTTGTTCCTTTCAGAGAACAAAAGACAAAGATGCAGATTGGTCGCAAATATATGATTCATGCGCATTTGGATGATGAAAGTTATCGAATTGTGGCTTCTGCTAAGGTAGAACGTTATTTGTCGAAAGAGAAGCCTGAATATGCAGCGGGCGATGAGGTAAATATTCTGGTGTGGCAAAAGACAGACTTGGGATTCAAATCTATCATTGACAACAAGTACAGTGGTTTGCTTTACGAAAATGAGATATTTACGCCGTTGTCGGCCGGTATGCAACTAAGAGCGTATGTGAAACAAGTGCGTGAAGACGGTAAGGTGGATTTGATGTTGCAGAAGCCGGGATTTGCCAAAGTGGGAGATTTCTCAAAGATGTTGCTGGATTATCTTCGGGAGCAGGGTGGACGTATTGCGCTGACCGACAAGAGTCCGGCTGAAGAAATTTATGAGGTTTTCGGAGTAAGTAAGAAAACGTTTAAGAAGGGAGTGGGCGATTTGTATAAAAAACGTCTAATTTCTTTGCAGGACAATGCTATTGTCTTAGTGAATTTCCGCACCCAATAGGGAAAGTCCTATATACGGATAGAGAGAATCATTAGGGTGAGTGGTTTCTTCACCCTATTTTTGTGTCATCAAAACAACCAACTAGAGGAGATGACATTATGAAGCGGATATTCTTTTTATTGATTGTAATGGGGCTGGGACTGTCTACGGCAGCAATGGCCATGAGCAGGGGGCAAGTTTGTAGAAAAACACGCTTTCTCACGGATAAGATGGCGTATGAACTGAATTTGAGTACTCGCCAATACGAGGATGTGTATGAAATCAATTACGACTTTATTGATGCGGTTTGCCCTATTATGGATAAGGTGGTGAGGGGATATGAATGGGCGGTGGACGACTATTATGAAGCACTTGACATTCGTAATGATGATCTCCGTTGGGTATTGAGTGAACGGCAATACCTCCGTTTGGTGGGCATGGATTACTTTTACCGTCCCATTTATGTAAGAAAAGAGGATTGGACTTTTCGTATTTATATCTACTATCCGGACAGAAATAGGTTCTATTTTGGTATACCGCACCATTGTCATACTTACTGCGGTGTTCATTATCGTTCGCATTTTCATCGTGTGAGCTACTATAAAGGACGTTATGCTGATTTGCATCATTGTCATGCGTCTTATAGAATCAGAAGCCATCGGTTTTATCATTCTTGCAGGTATTCTGATTTTGGTACGGTCCGTTTCCTTCCGCATTCTTCGGTCCGTCCGCAGCATGAGTCTGTATCTTCATTGGTGGCAACTCGTCTGTCTGCACCGGTGCATTCCAAGGTGACTGCACGGCTGGACAGAAGTCATCGCCGCCAAAGTGTAAATGTACAAACGGTTTCTCACCGTCGTTCGTTGGAAAACACTGTGCGAAGAAATGCAGTATTGTTCGAACGGTCGGATAAACGTGCTTCTTCTGAGAGTGTGCGACGGGGGTATAGAGAAGTATCTCGTTCTTCTGAACGGAACAGAACTCGGGATTGAGTGAATAATCGTTTCTTCAAATTATACTTGATAACTGTTGGTAAAATAGGAGGAGAGGATGTGTAGCAATCTGCATGTTCTCTCTTTTCATTTATTAGCAAAAAAAGTGATAGAACGCATGCAAGATACAAAAGTTGTAAAGAGTGGAAACTTTTTTGGGAAAACATTTTGTAAACTCAATCTTCTTTACGTAATTTGTGTTCAATAAACTTAATATAACTAACCCTTTTAATAAAATATCATGAATTCAAACATGGAGAAACCCTACGTAGTAGGTATTGATATAGGCGGCACAAATACCGTCTTTGGTATTGTGGATGCACGTGGTACAATTATTGCTAGTAGTTCAATTAAAACATCTGGTTATCCTACAGTAGAAGAGTATGCTGATGAAGTGTGTAAGAATTTGCTTCCTTTGATTATTGCAAATGGGGGGGTAGATAAAGTAAGAGGTATCGGTGTGGGTGCTCCGAATGGTAATTACTATACAGGAACGATTGAATTTGCTCCGAACTTGCCTTGGAAGGGAGTGCTTCCTTTGGCTGCAATGTTTGAAGAAAGACTAGGCATTCCTACAGCTTTAACTAACGATGCAAATGCAGCTGCAGTGGGTGAAATGACTTATGGTGCGGCTCGTGGTATGAAAGATTTTATCATGATTACCTTGGGTACAGGTGTAGGTAGCGGTATTGTTATCAATGGGCAGATGGTTTATGGTCACGATGGCTTTGCCGGTGAGTTGGGTCATGTGATAGCTCGTCGTGATGGCCGTATTTGCGGTTGCGGACGTAAAGGCTGTTTGGAAACTTATTGTTCTGCTACAGGTGTGGCACGTACAGCTCGCGAATTCTTGGCTGCTCGCACAGACGAAAGTTTGCTGCGCAATATTCCTGCTGAAAGCATTACTTCAAAAGACGTTTATGATGCAGCAGTAAAAGGTGATAAGTTGGCTGAAGAAATCTTTGAATTTACTGGTCAGATTTTGGGTGAAGCTTTGGCTGATGCTATTGCATTCTCTAGTCCAGAAGCTATTGTATTGTTCGGCGGATTGACAAAAGCAGGAGACTATATCATGAAGCCGATTCAGAAAGCCTTGGATGAAAATGTGTTGAACATTTATAAAGGTAAGACGAAATTGCTTGTTTCTGAATTGAAGGATTCGGATGCTGCAGTTTTGGGTGCCAGTGCTTTGGCTTGGGAATTGAAAGAACTGAGAGAGTAATATCAACTGATTTTGATAATAAAGGTAGTAAAAGTCCTTGGAGGTTTTCTTCCAAGGACTTTTTTATGCTTTTGGCGAAACTTAGGGTTGAAGCAGCTGTTTTTCTTATAGCATGTCTGTGGAATAGTTGTTGATTCATCGGCGTGGTTTAGTTAAACCACTTGGGTGGGCCACTTGAACCACCTAGGTGACTTACTTGAACCACCTAGGTGGTTTGTTATAAAAATCATGTATAGGTCAAGTGGTTTTGGCTGTTTGGAACAAGAAAAAGAAACGGGATACAGATTGCAGACAGCATACAGGAAAGTAGGGGTAATAAAAAAGGGAATTCCCAATTTGGAAATTCCCTTTTTTATCTCGAATCGGAGAAACGGATTAGCCGTTAGCTCTTTTTTCTTTGATTCTAGCTTTCTTACCAGTAAGTGAACGCAGGTAGTACAATTTAGCGCGACGAACTTTACCAACTTTGTTCACTTCAATGCTGTCGATAGCTGGCGATTCAAGCGGAAAAATTCTTTCTACACCGATAGTTCCAGACATTTTACGAACTGTAAAACGTTTCTTTTCTCCGTGACCGGCGATTTTGATAACAACACCGCGATACAACTGTACACGTTCTTTGTTACCTTCAATGATACGATATGCTACTGTTACAGTGTCACCTGCTTTGAAGCTTGGGTGCTGTTTTCCGGTAGCAAATGCTTCTTCTGCAATTTTAATTAAATCCATTGTTGTTTATTATTAAATTGTTTCATCATTACAACGCAACATACCAAGTATCTCTTCTCTTGACAGCGATTGCGCGAAAGCGGTGCAAAGTAACGGATTTTTTGTAAGATAGCCAAATGTTTTTGTATATTTGTGGCATATCTCAATAAAAGTATGAACATGAAACAAACGAATGTAAAGTTTTTGATAGTAGCAACATTGCTAAGCAGTTGCCTGTTTTTTTCCTGTCGTTCTGTCCAGGAAAATAGGACGCGGTATGAAGTGGTGAAAGCCGAGGGCGGTATGATAACGATGGATGCTGTTTGGGATGCTCATCCCGATGAGAAGGCAGTGAAGGTGTTGCAGCCTTACAAGGAGCAGATTGACCATATGATGAATGAGGTTATTGGTGAAAGTGAAATGAAAATGGATAAGGGTGCTCCAGAGAGCTTGCTTTCTAATCTAGTGGCAGGGGTGCTGCAAGAGGCGGCTGTTCCTTTGTTGGGCAAACCGGCGGATATGGGCTTGGTTAACATGGGGGGATTGCGTAATATCTTACCAAAGGGGGATATTTCTGTAGGAACAGTGTATGAAATTCTTCCTTTCGAGAATTCGCTTTGTGTGCTTACGATGAAAGGCACGGACATGAAGCGTCTGTTGCAGGCTATTGCTTCTCTGAAGGGAGAAGGAGTGAGCGGTGTGCGCATGAAAATCAGCAAGAAAGGTGAATTGTTGAGTGCTACGATAGGAGGACGGCCGGTTGAGGATAATCAGCTGTATACGGTGGCTACTATTGATTATCTGGCGGATGGTAATGGGCGGATGGATGCTTTTTTGCAGGCGGAAAAGCGGGAATGTCCTCAGGGGGCTACTTTGCGCGGACTGTTTCTCAGTTATGTGCGTCAGCAGACGGCTGCCGGGAAGAAGATTTCATCTCGTCTAGATGGCCGAATCACAGTGGTAGATTGATGTTGTTATGAACAGATTAAATATGATTGGTATGAAAAGAATCAATATGACTTTCCTGTTGTGCTTTGCTTTGTCTTTGGCTTGCACACTTTTTGCACAAGACACCAAGGAACTTATTTTGTTGCAGACGAGTGATGTGCATAGCCGTCTCGAACCTGTTGCTCAAAAGGGTGACCGTAATTTCGATGAGGGGGGCTTTGTGCGTCGGGCTACGTTCTTGCAGCAGTTCCGTAAGGAGCATCGCAATGTGTTGTTGTTTGATTGCGGTGATATCTCTCAGGGTACTCCTTATTATAATCTCTTCAAGGGGGAAGTGGAATTTAAACTGATGAATGAGATGGGCTATGATGCGGTGACTATTGGCAATCATGAGTTTGATTTCGGCATGGAGAATATGGCACGCTTGTTTAAGATGGCTCAGTTTCCTATTGTGTGTGCCAACTATCGATTGGATGGCACTCCGCTGGAAGGCTTAGTGAAGCCTTATGTTGTCTTGGAGAAGGAGGGGGTGAAGGTCGGAGTTTTCGGACTGGGAACTCGTCCTGAGGGACTGATTCAAGCCGACAAGTGTGAAGGGGTAATCTATGAAGATCCGGTGACTGTGTCGAATGAGGTGGCTACCTTGCTTAAAGAGGAAGGATGTGATGTGGTGGTGTGTCTGTCGCATCTAGGTATACAGCATGATGAACGGGTGATTGCGAAGACGCGCAACATTGATGTATGGTTGGGTGGACATTCACATACGTTTATGAAAAAGCCGAAAACGTATTTGAATGTAGATGGAAAGGAAGTGATATTGATGCATTCCGGTAAAAGCGGAGTACGTGTGGGCCGGTTGGATTTAACGTTGAGAGCTCAATGAGAATGCTTGTATTTGCTTACGTTTTTGCCTTGTTTTTGCTGGGAAATTCATGGCAACTTGCTGCCCAGCAGGTAAAGGCAGCATCGGTAGAACCATGGCTGGTGCGTCAGTCGATGCAGCAGAAGGAGTGTCAGCATTGGGTAGATTCGGTGATGGCAACGCTTTCGCTGAAGGAAAAAGTGGGACAGTTGTTTATCTTTACGATTTCTCCGATGGATACGAAGCATAATGTGGATTTACTTCGTGAGGTAGTGGCAACGCATAAGGTGGGCGGACTATTGTATTCCAGCGGGGAGATGCCGACGCAGGTATCGCTTACTAACCGGGCGCAGCAGTGGGCAAAGGTGCCGCTGATGATTACGTTCGACGGTGAGTGGGGGTTGGCTATGCGCCTGAAAGGGATTCCTAAATTCCCCCGGAATATGGTGTTGGGATGTATCCGTGATAACCATCTGTTATATGAATATGGTAAGGAAGTGGCTCGGCAGTTCAGGCAGATTGGGGTGCATGTCAACTTTGCTCCGGTGGCGGATGTGAATATTAATCCGAAAAATCCTGTTATCAATACCCGTTCGTTTGGGGAAGATCCTAAGTGGGTGAGTGAAAAGGTGCTTGCTTATGCTTCTGGGTTGGAAAGTGGCAGGGTGCTTTCGGTGTGTAAGCATTTTCCGGGGCATGGTGACACGAATGTGGATTCGCACAAGGCTTTGCCGGTGTTACCTTTTACACGTGAAAGGCTGGATAGTGTGGAATTGTATCCGTTTAAGAAAGTTATAGGTAGTGGATTGGGTGGCATGATGGTGGGGCATTTGTATGTGCCTGCATTGGAGGATGCTACGGGACTTCCTTCTTCTCTGTCTCGTAGCATTGTGCACGATTTGCTTACGGAGGAATTAGGATTCAAAGGGCTGATTTTTACTGATGCGCTTGCCATGAAGGGAGTGGCTGGATTTGGTCGTGTTTGTCTTCGGGCGCTGCAGGCCGGAAATGACATGGTACTTGCTCCGCGAAATCTGAAAGTGGAGATACTAGCTGTGCTGAATGCGGTTGAGAAAGGAGAACTTTCAGTAGAGGAAGTGGAAAGGAAATGCCGGAAGGTGCTTACGTATAAATATATGTTGGGTATTCATGCCGTGAAGCATTTGTCTTTGTCGGGTTTGGAACAGCGAGTAGTTACTCTAGAGACACACGACTTGCTTCGTCGTTTGAATGAAGCTGCTGTGGTGGTGCTTAATAACAGGAATGAGGTGTTACCTCTGTATAGTGGGAAAGAGCAAACGGTGGCTTTGCTCGAAGTGGGACGACCAGGTGTTACGGAGGTGTTTGCTTCTCAACTGGCTCGTTATGGGAATGTGAAGCGCTTTCAGGTTCGCCCCGGTCAGACAGAGGATGTGTATCGCCGTTTGCGTCAATCATTGGTTGGATATAAGCGCATTGTAGTAGCTGTGAGTGAGGATAATGTGGGGCCTTATGCAGCTTTTTTATCCAAATTGAGTCCTAAGGTACCGGTGGTGTATGTGTTTTTTACGCCGGGAAAGACGATGACAAGGGTGCAACAGGCTGTGTCTAGGGCTTCATCGGTGGTGTTGGGGCATACGGATGCAGCAGAAGTGCAGGTACGCATTGCGGATGTGTTGTATGGCAAGGCTACGGCCGACGGACGATTGTCTGCCAGTCTGGGCAGGATCTTTCAGATGGGAGCTGGAGTCACTATTTCACCTAAGACACCGGTAAGGGTGGTGCCTGAGGAATATGGCTTTTCTTCTTCTTTGTTTTATAAGATAGATTCCATCGCTTTGGACGGCATTCATCAGGGGGCTTTTCCGGGTTGTCAGGTGATAGTGATGAAGGAGGGGCGAGTTATGTTCGACAAAGTCTTTGGCACGCATGGTGGAAAGGGTACTCCTTTCGTGGAGTCTGAGCATTTGTATGATTTGGCTTCGCTTTCCAAGACGACCGGTACTTTGCTGGCCGTTATGAAGCTTTATGATAAGGGCCGTTTTAATTTGACGGATCGTATAGCAGACTATCTTCCTTTTTTGCAGCATACGGATAAGAAGGATATTACGATTCAGGAGTTATTATATCATCAGTCGGGATTGCCTTCCTGGCTTCCTTTTTATCAGGAGCTTATTGATAAGGGGAGCTATCCAGGTCGTTTGTTCAGTGTGAAGAAGGATGCTCATCATACGGTTCTTATCGGTAAGAATACGTGGGCAAATCCTCATTTTAAGTTTAAAAAAGAATGGGTGTCGCCTATTGGGACGGGAGACTATAGTATTCGGCTTTGTGAACATCTCTGGTTGAATCGTTCTTTTATTCAGGTGATGGAGCAGAAAATTGCGGAAGTGCCTTTGAAACCGAAGCGTTACCGTTACAGTGATTTAGGGTTTTTGCTACTGGGAAAGATGGTGGAACAATTGGCTGGCATGCCGATGGAGGTATATTTGCAGCAGGAGTTTTATCGGCCGATGCAGTTGAAACGTACAGCTTACTTGCCGTTGCGCTCTTTTCCCAAGACGGAGATTGTGCCTTCTTGTAACGATCGCTTTTTTCGCAAGGAGGTGTTGCAGGGTTATGTGCATGATGAGGCTTGTGCTTTGTATGGAGGAACAGGTGGAAATGCCGGGTTGTTTTCCAATGCCCATGATGTGGCTCGAGTTTATCAGATGTTGCTGAATCGTGGGGAACTGGATGGAAAACGATATTTGAGTGAAGAAACGTGTAAGTTGTTTACCACTTCGGTATCGAAAATCAGTCGTCGAGGCTTGGGATTTGACAAACCTGATGCGGCAAATCCGGCAAAAGGACCATGTGCTGCTTGTGTCCCGGCTGCGGTTTATGGACATACAGGATTTACTGGCACTTGTGCATGGGTAGATCCTGTTAATGAACTGGTATATGTATTTTTAAGCAACCGGATTTATCCTCATGTGACGAATCTTAAACTGATGCAACTGGATATAAGGGAGAAGATTCAGGAAGCTATTTATGGAGCAATGAAGAAAAAATAGACACAGAATAATTGTTCTCCTGGAGAAAAAACAGTTTTCTGTGTCTTGCATCCTATTATTTGAGAGCATGGAATGTCTAAGAATGACACCTTGATCGGAAGTCGAAGTTGTTCAGGCTTTTAATGTGGTAGTGCAACATATTGGCTTTGTTTCTTGAATAGCTTACTACAAAGTAAGTGAAGGCCGAGATTATAGGTCCATGGAAATATATTGACTCCTATTTCTAGTGATAGATAGCATTGTCATATTGTCGTTCTTTTTATACATACTGACGTTGGCTCTGCTTTTGGCATATT
>AMCI01000185.1_pt1 | contig 19967 bp, 13 predicted proteins | sample 419838 | NCBI WGS metagenome assembly AMCI01 (sample SAMN01090643, study PRJNA158313) | gut metagenome
GGTACTGCACAACCCTTCTTACGAAGTATTGTTCGAAGAAGAAACTAAGGCAGGTCTCGAAGGTTTCGAAGCAGGTCAGGTAACTGAACTCGACACCGTAAACGTAATGACTGGTATCTACACAGGTCGTTCTCCTAAGGATAAGTTCTTCGTTAAGAATGCAGCCAGCGAAAACACAGTATGGTGGACTTCTGAAGAATATAAGAACGACAACAAGCCTTGTTCTGAAGAAGCTTGGGCTGATTTGAAGGCTAAGGCTGTTAAGGAATTGAGCGGCAAGCGCCTCTTCGTTATGGATACATTCTGTGGTGCTAACCCTGCAACTCGCTTGAAGGTTCGCTTCATCATGGAAGTAGCATGGCAGGCTCACTTCGTAAAGAATATGTTCATCCGTCCTACTGAAGAAGAACTCGCAGCTTACGGCGAACCTGATTTCGTTTCTTTCAACGCTGCTAAGGCTAAGGTTGACAACTATAAGGAATTGGGCTTGAACTCTGAAACTGCTACAGTGTTCAACCTCGCTACTAACGAACAGGTAATCCTCAACACTTGGTACGGTGGTGAAATGAAGAAGGGTATCTTCTCTATCATGAACTACCTCAACCCATTGAGAGGTATCGCTTCTATGCACTGCTCTGCCAACACTAATATGGAAGGCACTGACTCTGCTATCTTCTTCGGTCTCTCTGGTACTGGTAAGACTACTTTGTCTACCGATCCTAAGCGTCTCCTCATCGGTGACGACGAACACGGTTGGGATGACGAAGGCGTATTCAACTACGAAGGTGGTTGCTATGCTAAGGTTATCAACTTGGATAAGGAAAGCGAACCAGATATCTACGCAGCTATCCGTCGCGACGCTTTGCTCGAAAACGTTACTGTTGACGCTAACGGCAAGATCGACTTCGCTGACAAGAGCGTAACTGAAAACACTCGTGTTTCTTACCCAATCCACCACATTCAGAACATCGTTAAGCCTGTTAGCAAGGGTCCTCACGCTCACCAGGTGATCTTCTTGTCTGCTGACGCATTCGGTGTATTGCCTCCTGTATCTATCTTGGACGAACAGCAGGCTCAGTACTACTTCCTCTCTGGCTTTACTGCTAAGTTGGCTGGTACTGAACGTGGTATCACTGAACCAACTCCTACATTCTCTGCATGTTTCGGCGCTGCTTTCTTGAGCTTGCACCCAACTAAGTATGCTGAAGAATTGGTGAAGAAGATGGAAAAGGTAGGTGCTAAGGCTTACTTGGTAAACACTGGTTGGAACGGTACTGGCAAGCGTATCTCTATCCGCGATACTCGTGGTATCATCGACGCTATCCTTGACGGTTCTATCAAGACTGCTCCTACAAAGACTATCCCTTACTTCAACTTCGTAGTTCCTACAGCGTTGCCAGGTGTTGATCCTGCAATCCTTGACCCACGCGACACTTACGCTGACGCAGCTCAGTGGGAAGAAAAGGCTAAGGACCTCGCTGGTCGCTTCATCAAGAACTTCGCTAAGTTCACTGGCAATGAAGCAGGTAAGGCTCTCGTTGCAGCTGGCCCAAAGCTCTAATTGAGAAAGGATAATCCTCTCTATAATTACCGCCTCACAAGCCTGTGAGGCGGTTTTTTATTTTCCATACATAAGACCATATTACATTTTCATGAGCCCCGGCATTTCGATTAGTCGAATCGCCGGGGCTTTTTTCAGCCGTGTGTTCATTAGCAATAGGGCAGCCCTTTGGATGGTAAATTCAAAGATGCGCTAAAATATTCTCTTTTTAAGGTCGTTTTGTTTGGGAAGGAAGAATGTATTTGAATTGATAGGCAGCGAAGAAGGGGTGGGGTGGAATTTGTTGTAGGACAAATGGAAGTCGGGAGAAATGTCGTAATTTTGTATGCTATAACACTTAATTTCTATCATTCAATGAAACTTCGTTCTTCTTCGGCTTTCGCAGATACGAAAGCCCATTATGACCTGTTGGACGGTTTGCGCGGGGTGGCTGCCTTGCTCGTTATCTGGTATCATGTGTTTGAAGGCTTCGCTTTTGCCGGCGGGGGACTGATCGAAACCCTCAATCATGGTTATTTGGCGGTGGACTTCTTCTTCATGCTCTCCGGTTTTGTGATTGCTTATGCCTACGATGACCGGTGGAACCGCAATCTCAACCTGGGTTCCTTCTTCAAGCGTCGTCTGATTCGTCTTCATCCGATGGTTGTACTGGCTGCCGTACTTGGTGCGCTGACTTTCTGTATTCAGGGCAGTGAACAGTGGGACGGCACGAAGATTGCCTTTTCCTGGGTAATGATAGCAATGCTTTGCAGCATGCTGTTTATTCCCGCCCTGCCCGGACTTCGTTATGAAGTCAGAGGCAATGGGGAAATGTTCCCTCTCAATGGTCCGGCATGGTCGCTCTTCTTCGAGTATCTTGGCAATATAGCCTATGCCCTTTTCATCCGTCGTTTCTCCAATCGCGTGCTGGCCGTTTTTACTGCCTTATTGGGGATGGGATGGCTCACCTTTGCGCTGACCGATCCCGTAGGCTATGGCAGTATGGGAGTAGGGTGGACTCTGGATGCGATGAACTTCCTTGGCGGACTGCTACGAATGCTCTTCCCCTTCTCCTTGGGTATGTTGCTCTCGCGAAAATTCAAGCCTTTTGCAGTACGTGGTGCCTTTTGGTGGTGCAGTTTGATTCTAGTAGCCCTCTTTGCTGTACCTTATGTGGAAGGTGTGGCCCTCCTCAGCTACAACGGGTTCTATGAAGCCTTTTGCCTCTTTATCGCATTTCCCCTTGTGGTGTGGTTGGGCGCATCGGGTACGACGACCGATGAGCGGTCCACCCGCGTGTGCAAGTTCCTTGGCGATATCTCTTTCCCGGTTTATATCATCCATTATCCTTTTATGTATCTTTTCTATGCGTGGCTCATCCGTAACGAATATTACACGTTGGCGTCCACATGGATGGTGGCAACGGGCATCTTTCTCGGCTGTATAGCCTTTGCCTATGTTGCATTGAAAGGATATGATGAACCTGTCAGAAGATACCTTGCCCGACGTTTTCTGAAATAAATCATAGGGCTCTATCCTAAAAAATCATAGCCCGCGCAACAGAAGTTTGCTCTTCTGTTGCGCGGGCTGTTTTAGCTGTAATTTTATGATGATTTTTTTCCCCTCAGACGGCTCAGGGTAGAGAGTGTGATGCCCAAATAGGAAGCGATGAAACCGAGGTTGACCCGCTGTTCGATACCTGGGAACTGTTGGAGGAAGGCTTCGTAGCGCGCCTTGGCAGGGAGTGCGAGTCGGTCGCGATGGCTACGGTGGAGTCTCCGGTATTCGTCTTCGTGAATGCGCAGCGCCCATCGGCAGAGTTCGAAGTTGGTATCCCAGAGGCGACGTAGGTCAGTGATGGCAATGCGATAAGCCTCCACCTCCTCGAGTGTTTCCACATATTCCTCGCTGGGTCGCTGGTAGTAGAGTTCGTCCATACTGAAGACGATGCCCCCTTCGCCAAGGAAGGAGGTCGTGATTTCTTCGCCATCGACTACCCAGAAAGAGCGGGTGAAGCCCTTCTCGATGAAGTAGGCATATTTGCAAAACACACCGCTGTGGATCAGCAGTTGGTTTTTGGGGAAGTGGCAGGGCACCACACAAGCCAAAAGTTCTTCTACTGTAGCTTCAGAGATAGGAGTTTGGGCTTTGATTTGTTTTAATACGTTTTTCATGGCCCCTCCTTAACTCCGTTTTTTTGGTTGCAGTGTCGCTAGTGGGATGATCATTTCTTCCATCGAGATGCCGCCGTGCTGGAAAGTGTCCTTATAGTACTGGGCATAGTGGTTGAAATTGTTGGGGTAGGCGAAGAAACGCGTGCCGGTTGCAAAGATATAGGTGGTAGAGAGGTTGGGAGAAGGCAGTCCCAGGCGGGCAGGCTGTTTCACTTCGTAGACTTCCTTAGCGTTGTAACTAAGGTTCTTGCCCAACTTGTAGCGCAGGTTGGTATTGACATTGCGATCGCCGATGACCTTCACCGGTGTGTTGCAGCGGATGCTGCCGTGGTCAGTAGTAATGACGATATCGTAGTCCCATGAAGCCAGGCGGCGGAAAAGTTCCTTGATAGGGGTATGGCGGAACCATGAGAGGGTAATGCTGCGGTAAGCAGCTTCGTTGCCTGCCAGTTCGCGCATCATACGGGACTCTGTGCGTGCGTGGGAAAGGATATCGATGAAATTGATCACCAAGATGTTGAGCGGCGTATGCGAGAGCTGTTGGAACTGCGAGAGGAGTTTGTCAACTGCCGTGGAGTCATTAATCTTGTGGTAGCTGAAATTGATCTTGCGTCGGCTCCTTTCGAGGTGGTGACGGATGAGCGCCTCCTCGTTAAGGTTCTTGCCCTCGTCTTCCTCCTCGTCCACCCAGAGGTTGGGATAGAGCTCTCGGATGCGCTGGGGCATCAGTCCCGAGAAGAGGGCATTGCGGGCATATTGTGTGGCAGTGGGGAGGATGGAGAAGTAGAGGTTCTCCTCGATGTCGAAGTCGTCGGTAAGTTCCTGGGCAATGGCGCGCCACTGATCGAAGCGGAAGTTGTCGAGCACTAGGAGGAAGACCTTCCGTCCCGCGTCGAGGCTTGGAAAGACCGCCTTGCGGAAAACGTCAGGACTCAGAAGTGGTCGCTCGCTGTTGTTCTCCATCCATTTCTCGTAGTGGTTCTTAATGAATTTTGCAAAGTTTTGGTTCGCCTCCTCCTTCTGGAATTGCAGCATTTTGTTCATCGCCCCGTCGGTCTCTGAGAGTTCTAGTTCCCAGTATACCAACTTTTTGTAGAGTTCGATCCACTCGCTGGCACTGAGGTTTTCGCTCATCTGCATGCCGATGCGACTGAAGTCCTGTCGGTAGCCGGTCTGTGTCACCTCGCTCACAATTTCGCGCTGGTGGATATTCTTCTTGAGGGTCAGGAGAATTTGGTTGGGGTGTACCGGCTTGATGAGGTAATCGGCAATCTTTGAACCGATAGCCTGGTCCATGATGTCCTCCTCCTCGTTTTTCGTTACCATGACCACGGGCACCACCGGTCGCAGTTCCTTGATTCCCGCCAGTGTTTCCAGTCCGCTGAGTCCAGGCATATTTTCATCGAGCAGGATTAGGTCGAAGTTCTCTTTCCGGCAGAGCTCCAAGGCATCCGGTCCGTTGGAAGCCGTTTTGACCTCATAGCCCTTCTTCTCGAGGAAGAGGATATGCGCTTTCAGCAGTTCTATCTCGTCATCAATCCAAAGTAATCTTCCGTTTGTCATGATCGTGTGTTTTAGGTTAGAAAGCGAAGATAGGAAAAAAAGTTGGGTTGGATGAATTGCCGCACGTTAAGGGTTGAAAAAAAATGCCAAGAATACGGGAAACTGGGGATTTGGTGCGGGAGTGACGGGCGCGAGATACTGCAGAGGGGCATTGCTTATGGCGACTTCTGCAGTGAGAGATTGGTCGTGTCGGAAAACTTTTCTAACTTTGTCGATTATGGAAATATATGCAGATGTCCTTTTGCCGCTGGCCGTGCCCGGCGTCTTTACCTACCTGCTGCCCGAAACCTTGGGCAACCAGGTGGCAGTAGGTTTCCGGGTAGTCGTACCGCTCGGGAAGCGGAAGCATTACACCGGTATTGTGGTGCGCGTGCACTACAACCCGCCTCAGGAAGGAGTGGCGGTAAAGACCCTACTCGATGTGGTGGACGACCATCCTCTTGTGTTGCCCCGCCAGTTGGACTTTTGGCGTTGGATGTGCCACTATTACCTCTGTATGCCTGGTGAGGTCATGAAAGCTGCTCTGCCTTCTGGACTCAAACTCGAGAGCGAGACCACGGTGACCCTCAACGATGACTTCGTAGCAGGCGAGCCTCTCGACGACAGGGAAGAACAGCTTCTCGAAATTCTGTCTTCGTCATCGGCGCGCAAGATTGATGACCTCGTCAAGCAGTTGGGCGGCACCTCTCTTCTGCGTAGCGTGCGCCACCTCGTGGAAATCGGTGCTGTGAAGGTGGAAGAACAGCTGGGTCGTGCCTTCCGTCCGCGCACTGAGGCACATGTGCGCCTTGCCGAGGCGTATCGTACCGAAGCGGCAGTGCAGGGGCTGCTCGACCAGCTCCACCGCACCCCTAAGCAAGCCGAAATCGTTCTTGCCTATCTCGATCTTTCGGGATTTGCAGCTGCCTTATCACTGGATAACTTTACCCTCCTCCGCGAGGTGTCGAAGAAAGCACTCTTGCAGCGCACGGGTGGGGGAGATTCTGCTCTTGCTGCCTTGCGGCGGAAAGGCTTTCTGGAAATCTACGACTTCGAAGTGGGACGCCTGCAGTCGGTCAATGCCGATCCGAATTTGTGGCAGCGCCCCTTGAGTGCAGCCCAGCAGGCGGCAGCCGATGCCATCCTTGATCGTTTCCAGACCAAGGACGTCTGTCTGCTCCATGGCGTTACTTCCAGTGGCAAAACTGAAATCTATATCGACTTGATTCGTCGGGAATTGGCCGCTGGGCGCCAGGTGCTTTATCTCGTACCCGAAATTGCCCTCACCACTCAGATTACTAGTCGCCTAGGGAAGGTATTTGGGGAAAATCTGGGTGTCTACCATTCCAAGTTCCCCGATGCCGAACGGGTAGAGGTGTGGCGCAAGCAGTTGTCCGATCGTCCCTTTCCCCTTCTTCTAGGCGTACGCTCCTCTCTTTTCCTGCCCTTCCGCAACCTTGGACTTATCATTGTGGACGAAGAGCATGAAACCAGCTACAAACAGCAGGACCCGGCTCCGCGCTATCATGCTCGTGATGCAGCCATCGTTCTTGCGCGTCAATACGGGGCGAAGGTGCTTCTCGGTACTGCTACGCCTTCGTTGGAGACCTATTATAATGCGCAGCGGCTGGGGAAATACGGCTATGTCGCCCTTACCAGTCGTTTCGGCGATGTTTTGCTGCCCGAGATTATTGTGGAGGATGTCAAGGAACTGCGGCGCAAGAAACTGATGAAGACGCCGTTTTCGCCCCGACTTACCGAGGAGGTGCACCATACTCTCGCCACGGGCGGACAGGTAATCCTTTTCCTCAACCGCCGTGGCTATTCGCCCGTCATCGAATGCCGTAGTTGTGGTTGGAATCCCCGTTGTGCTTGTTGCGATGTGACGCTCACCCTGCATCAGAAGATGAACCAACTTGTGTGTCATTACTGTGGCGCCACCTATGCTATTCCTCGCCAGTGCCCGAACTGTGAAGATACGGAACTACGTGACATCGGTTACGGAACGGAAAAGATTGAGGCGGCGGTAGAGACCTGCTTCCCTGAGGCACGTATCGCCCGGATGGACCTCGATACGACGCGTTCGCGTACGGCATACGAAAAGATCATCAATGACTTTCAGCGTGGGGAGACGAACCTCCTCATCGGTACGCAGATGGTCACCAAGGGACTGGACTTCGACCGGGTGAAACTCGTGGGCATTCTCAATGCCGACCAGATGCTTTCGCAGCCCGACTTCCGTGCTTACGAACGAGCCTATCAGATGATGTCGCAGGTGGCAGGCCGTGCGGGACGTCGTGGGGAGCGGGGTAAAGTCATCTTGCAGACGCGTCAGCCCGAACTGCCCGTGATCCGGCAGATCGTGGAGAGCGATTACGAGGGGATGTTCAATAGGGAATGGGTGGAGCGTGACACCTTTCATTACCCACCCTGTGTGCGCATCATCAACCTCTATCTGAAGCACCGCGACCAGCGGGTTTGTGAAGCGGCAGCCTTTACCCTAGCGCAATACCTGCGCCCCCACTTCGGCGACAGCCTCCTGGGGCCCGATCGTCCGGCTGTAGGTCGCATCCAACTTCTCTATATCCGTAAACTCATGCTCAAACTCGGACCGGAACTGCCGCCTTCGGGTGTGCGCCGCACGCTTCAGGCTGCCCGCACCGCCCTCCTGAGTTGTCCTGACTATAAATCCGTGCAACTTTACTTTGATGTAGATCCGATGTAAGGCGGAAGGGGGCAGTCGATGACATCAGCCCAAGGTGCAGGATTACGATAATCAGTTCAGAATATACATAAGATCTTAAAGATAGAAGAAGGCCTCGTAGAGGAGCTGACTATACTTCAGCTTCTTTACGGGGTCTTTTGGGTTTTGTAGGATGAATAGAGGGCTGAGCCTTTAGTGTATGGCTGTTTTATTTTTGTTGTTTGAGAGTCGTTCAGCTATATGCCAGCCTTTATAAAACGTAGCTACACAAAACAGAGGCGGAAGGTCCTGGGATGGAGTCTTCCGCCTCTGCTATAAAATAAAAAATGAAGATTTTTACTTGATGATGAACTTATGGGTCGCTACGCGCTTGCCATTTGCCAAAATTTCGTAGATGTAGACACCACGCTGCAACTGCAGATCGACTGTTCCGCTCTGAGACAGATTGAAACGCTTCATCAAACGACCGGAAACACCATAGATGTTGAGGGCACGGTGAGCATTGTTGCTGAAGTTGTAGGACAACTGGTTGTTGGCTACGCTGACCTTGTCACCCTGAGTGCTTTCAATACCTGTTGCGTGTTCCTTGTCATATACAAACTCCTGGATATAGGAGAGCTTGAAACTGCCACTGGTAATGGTAACCTTAGTCTGGACTGTCTTGTAGTCGCCAATTTGAAGTTCGCCTAAGTGGAGCTGAACGCCTTCTTTTTCATGACTTTCGATGTTGCCATTCTTAGTGAAGCTTTCGCCATTGATAATCTCGCAACCATTGAAGCAGCAGAGGCTTAAAGGTGCGTTAGGAGTGATCTTTTCTACCGTAACGGCAACAGGAGCAGGACTGCCGCCTTTATTTTCAATGAAGGGAGCTGTTGGTTCGCACATCACGATCGAAAAGCCAGGGAAGAGTTCTACTTCTTCAGCGTAGAAGGTAACTTTGTCGCCTTCCTTGATGACCTTGCCATCTTCAGTTGTAACTTCGATTTGTGCGGTGGCGCAGATGGCAACCATGATGCCGCACAGCAATGTAAAGATTTTTTTCATAAGCTATTTTCGTTTTTGTTATTTTAGGGTTGGGTAGGCAGGAGTGGAGTTTCCACAACCTGCAGTACCTGGTTGGAAGCATCAGCAACGATGGCCACTACAGCCATGTTTTCGGCCTTCCATTTGGCATCCGCCAGTGTATAGGTATGTTGGTATTCCTTCTGTTCCCCTGCTGTCAGTGAGATGGCTTCGCCCAGCATGTCATTGATGGCAGTACGGAACACATGGTTGTGGACATAGTTACGGTTATGGCTGCCATCTGGCATGGACTGGTAGCCCGTGATATTGTTTTCCACCAGCCACAACTGGAGTTTGCCTTCGGCAGTAACCTTACTGGTTACCACTGTTTTCAGAGACAGTTCGCGCTTGTCGGCATCAAAGCGAGGCTTCACTTGGATGTCCGCCCCAGCTTCCTGCATAAACTCTGCGATGGTGCGTGCAGTCCAGGAAGTATATTCGTCCAAGCCTCCGTTGCGGTTAACCAAGCCCTTAGGCCAGCTTTCCACCTTCCAGTGCTCAGTGTAGGCCTTGCTCTCCTCAGTAGCCAGTCCGGCAGGTGCTGGGATAGAGAGACCGCCGCCATGGATCGCCACAGCGATGACATGCTCCTTGCCGTAGGTTTCCTGCAACTGGTGCACCACCTCGGCAGCCTTGGGGCAGTTGACGCAGCGCTGTCCGGTGAAATCCTCAATCAGCACATTCTTTTTGGGTTCGAAATCCACCGGACCGATGAAGCGTTCATCCTCGTCGACGGTTTCGCAAGCCGCAAATGCCATTGCAAAAAAGGAAAATGCCAGTATATTCTTAAGTTTCATATCAGAATTTTAAAAATTGAAGTTATAGGAAAGTTGCACGCCTTTGCTGGCAGGAACGAAGCGGCAAACACCGCCGGAGCAGTTGTAGCCTGCACGTGTCTTACCGTAGCTTACCTGAAGGCGGTGTGCACCGTGGGTGAAGCAGCCGGCAAACATGTAGTAGTGCTGCTTGCTTGTAGCCGTCTCGTCAGTGTTGGGCACGTTGGCATTGTACATGTCAGAAACGGTGAACATGAAGTTCGGCAATACGGAGAGTTCGAGCAAACCGTACCACCAGTCGCCCTGATCCTGGTTGGTGTTGAGATACTGGGCTTCGCCGCGGAGGGTGAGCTGCTTGTTGATGGTATATTTACCTTCGAGCACACCGATGTGCGACTTGATTGTACCGCCGTGACCTTCCACCACCGTTTTGTTATAGCGCTGGTTCATGTACATAGTATTCAACTTGAATTTCTTGCTGAGTTTCTTCTCCACCTGGATGTTGAAGTCCTGGTAGTAGATTTCTCCACCCACTTTGAAGAACTTCGACTTGTAGCCTTCGGTACCCATCACATCGCCCACCGGATTGCCCTGAGCGTCGAGCAGCGGGTCGCGGTCAATGGAGCGTACATGAGAGAAATTCAGTTTCACGTTAGTGCCATACTTACCACCGAGCGCCGTCTTGCGCTTGAAGTTGTAGCCGATCTCAGACTGGAAAGCCCATTCACCCAGCGCATTCTGCGTAGCGTAAGGATAGAGCGCAGCCAGTGCGTAGGTATGCTGCATGGAGAAAGCCGGCAGGTGGTTGATGAAACAGGAAGTACCTGTCAGCGAGCGTTTGCTGCGGAATGCCATATCTTCGCTGCGCTTGGCCTGGAGCAAGACGCTCATGCCGCGCTTGGAGTAAGAACCCGAGAGAAGGAGGGCGCTACCCTTGCGGTAGGTATAGCCATTGTCAAAGGAAGGATCGTAACCCTTCTGCGCATATTCAGCCAGGAAGTTGTAGTTGCCCTTTTGGAGGTTAGCCCGCACGTCGAACGCCGTTACGTTCTCCGGGAGATTCAGTTTGAAGGCACCGATGCCCGGTACGCCCGAAGCGTCGGGGGCTGTGGGGCGGAGCGAGAGGATGTCCTCGTCGCTTTCGTACTTGTTGACTGCAGAGAAACCGATGGTCAGGCGTGTATTGCTCTCGTCCATCTTCTTGAACCACTGGTCGACATTGAATTCCACGTCACCACCATAGACCCAAGCCGCGCTGGCATCAAACCAATGGTTGTCCTTTTTCATTTCGCGGTTGTCCCAGTAGTGGCGCTGCTTACCGCCCAGCACCTTGATGTTGATACCCTTGTAGGGCTTGAACGCCAAGCGTCCGCCGCGGAGGGAGTTGTCGATACCCAGGGAACGCTCTTCGTAGGTACGGAAGATGAGGCCCGAACCGAACTGATCGTAGAAGTCGCCCGCTGTGAGCTGTATATTCTTATATTGTCCGGTGATATAGAGATAGGGCAAACCCCAGCCCTGGAAATCCTTTTCAAAGCCTGGAAGCGGATATTCTGTGAATTCGAAGCGGGCACCCGCCGTGATGTATTTGCTCATCATGTGGAGTTCCGCATAAGTATTGGTCAGCGCCCAGTCGTCATAGGTGCCCGTACCGATTTTTTGGTCTTCCTGCGGAATCAGCACATCGCTTTGGATGCTACCTCTAAACGTAACAGGACGGTTGCCGTCCTCCTGCGCCATGGCAGCGGTACCGGTGAGCGCCAGTCCTGCAAGAATCAAGTATGTTTTCTTCATTACAACGCTTATATAAATGACAAAAGGCTATAGGGTCCCCAAAGGAACCCTATAGTCTGTCAGGTATAGGGATTATTTCTTCTTGGAATCTGTTGTGAGGAGTTCGCGCACCTTTTCGATGAGGTGTTCTTCTCCACCTTCAGTATAGCCACTGCGGCTTTCTGCGATCTTGCCGTTGCCGTCGATGACGAATACGTGAGGAATCATGTTGACACCCATCGCACGCTTGAAGTCGCTGTTCGGATCGAGAAGGATATCAAATTCCCATCCGTTGCCGTCAACGAGAGGCTTTACCTTCTGGATGTTCTGTGCCTGGTCGATAGACACGGCGATGACCTTTACGCCGGTTTCGTCCTGCCAGTCAGCATACACTTCCTGGATGGCCTTCAGTTCTCTGTTGCAAGGTTTGCACCAGGTAGCAAAGAAACTGATGATGAAAGGTTTTCCACCGTTGTTTAATTTTGCGGTGTTGATGGTCTTTCCGTCCATCGTCTTCAGACTGACGGAGGGGAGTTGGGCATGTGCCACAGCAAAAGCGCCCAAGCACAAAAGTGCGGTGAGTAAAAACTTTTTCATTCGGATAGATTTTTTATAATTTCAGTGTAAGATTGTAGGTGCTCCCACAACCGGATAGCGCTACAAAATTATTTAAAAAAGGTGATATTCACTAATAATTCCACGTTATTTTACGGCATTTTTACGATTTTGTCCGTTTTTTTTGTTGACAGTCATTCGGTTTTGCACCAAATATTCCGTAGCCTGGAGCATTGGGAAGCAATAGTGTTTGAGGTGGTGGAAGTTTTCGGTGTCGGTTGCTATGACGGGTTGTCCTTCTTGGAGGTCGTAGCAGAACTCCTTGTCGGCATCGGGATTGTAGACATAGAGTCGGCTGCTGTCGCGGGCTGCCACGGTGTTGTCTGCGGTATAGAAGATGCAGGGGCGGCGCTCTTTCATGAGGTTGATGCCGAAGTTGTTTTGCGTATAGCTGATGTCGAGCAGGTCGAGCAGGGTAGGCGCTACGTCCACCTGTCCGGCAAAGTCGGTGCGTTCTTCGGCAGCGATGTCCTTGCCATAGATGAAGAAGGGCACATGGTTGTAGGATTCCGGGAGTTCACAGTCGGCCTTCCCCACCATCTTACCATGGTCGCCGAGGAAGACGAAGATGGTATTGTCAAACCATTTCTCGCGACTGACAGCCTGCATGAAGTTGCCGATCGCCCAGTCGGCATATTCCACCACCTGTTCTTCGGGGAGGGATGAGTGGGGTTGGAAATAGTCGGGCACGGCATAGGGCGGATGGTTGGTGATGGTCAGCAGGGCTGCCAGGAAGGGTTGTCCGCTTTCCGCCTGTCGGCGCAGTACAGGTAGGGCATATTCGAAGAGGTAGTCGTCGGGCACGCCGAAGTGGTTGGCAATTTTCTCCTTCGGATAGTTTTTCTGGGCATAGACTTCGTCGAAGCCGTTGCTGCGGAAGAAGGCATTCATATTGTCATACTGCGATTCGTGGGTCATGAAGAAGAGGGTGCGATAGCCGTTTTCGCGAAGAGTGGTGGGCAGTCCGGAGTAGGTGGGGATGGCAGAGCCCTTCATAGCGTTGCGCTTCATGATGGAAGGGAAGGAGTAGAGGGTGGCATAGAGCGCGTGGTTGGTATGGTTGCCTGCAGAGTAGAAGTTTGCGAACGCCATGCTGTGGCGGTAGAGGCTGTCGAGATGGGGGGTCAGGTGGCGCTTCTCGTCGAAGCGGTTCATCAGTTTGGCAGAGAGCGACTCCATGAAGACCAGCACCACGTTCTTGCCGTTGGCCTCGGCAGGGGCGATGACTTGCCGTGCCAGCGGGGAGATATCTGCCATCCCGTTGCGGCCTAGCAGTTGTTGGGCCTGTGCCACCGCCAGGGTATTGTCCATCAGGTGGAGGGTCTTGTTCTCCTTGCGCTGGTCGTCCAGCGTACTCGTGAGGAGGCAGAACATGGGGTTGACGCCCAACTGATTCAGAATCGGGTTATTGCAGAAATAAGCCGCACTGATTTTGATGGGGTTATAGCCCATGCGGCCGCGGATGCCAAAGAGACAGAGGCCCAGCAGGGGGAGGCCAATGGCGAGTTGGGCTGCCAGGGTCGCTTTCCAGTTCCAAGTGGGTGCCTGGCTTTCTTCCAGCCATGCCGCCCAACGTTTGCGGTAGCGGCGCAGGAGGTAGTGGAAGGCAGCGGTGGCGATGAAGAAATAGCCGATGTAGAGGTAGTAGGACGATTCCCCGAACATCATCCCCAGGGTCGTTCCGCCGTGTTCAGCCCAGTTCCAGATGGAGGAATTGAGGATCTTGGTGAAATAGGCGAAATAGGGGATGTTTCCCGCCAGCGCCATGAAAACCAGGGTATAGAAAAAGGCAAGAAAAGCATTGATGGCCTTGAATACCACGGGGCGGTAGTAGGCGAAGCAGCCTGTCACAATAAGGGCGAAGAGGGGCAGCACCAGGAGGTAGCAGCCGATGACATTATCGAACCACAGCCCACGGAGGAAGGCGGTGGCATAGCTGCTCCAGTCTCCCCTTACATCTTCAGTGAGCTGGTTTTCCACAGCCAGAAGAAAGAGGAGGCGGAAGAGTGACATGAAACCTAGGGCCGTGAGGTGGACGGTCAGCAGGTAAGTGATGGATTTGATGAATTTACTCATGGATTTCGGATTTTTTCAGACCGGTTAAATTTTTGCAAAGGTAATGGTTTTGCGGAATTTGCAGAAGTCAAAGGACTGAAACCTCCCTCCTTGTCCCGCAGATTCTGCCATTGTAGGCTTTCCTCTCTTCAAAACTCCCCGTTTTGCTTTGATTTTCCCGCTTCAAGCATTACCTTTGCATACGTTATGATTAAACTTCAGGGTATAAAAAAATCGTTTGGTCCGCTGGAAGTACTCAAGGGGGTAGACCTCTCCATAGAAAAGGAGGAGGTGGTGAGTATCGTGGGCCCGAGCGGGGCGGGAAAGACCACCCTGCTCCAAATCATGGGCACCCTCTACCGTCCCGATGCCGGCAGCATCCAGCTGGCGGGTACTGACGTGTTGCAGCTGGGGCAGAACCAGCTGGCACGCTTTCGTAGCGAACATCTGGGTTTTGTGTTCCAGTTCCATCAACTGCTGCCTGAATTTACGGCGATGGAGAACATCATGATTCCGGGGTATATCGCCCGTCGCCCCGACCGGGAGGTGAAGGACCGTGCCCGCGAACTTCTGCAGTTCATGGGACTCCTGGACCGTGCCGAACATAAGCCGGCGGAACTTTCCGGAGGCGAGAAGCAGCGTGTCGCTGTGGCAAGGGCATTGATGAACTGTCCCGATGTCATCCTGGCAGACGAACCTTCGGGCAGTCTCGACAGTCATAACAAACAGGAACTCCACCAGCTGTTCTTCGACTTGCGCGACCGCTTTGGACAGACCTTTGTCATTGTCACTCATGACGAAGAACTCGCCCGGACTACCGACCGTACAATTCATATCGTCGATGGCATGGTGCAGCAACCCTCCCTTGCCCCTGCAGCAGAGAAGACCAACGATAGTATCAACGCTAAAGAAACAGAAGAAGAATATGATTAAATTAGGAGATTGGAATGAACTCAAGGTGAATCGTTTCTCAGAACACGGTGCTTATCTTGACGGTGGCAGTGTGGGAGAAATCCTTATGCCCAACGCCTACGTAGAACGGGGCGTGCGCGTCAACGACAAGGTGACGGTGTTTGTGTATCTCGACCAGGAAGAATGCTTGGTGGGTACCACCGAACAGCCTTTGGCACGTGTGGGCCAGTTTGCCTTCCTCAAGGTGGCTTGGGTCAACGAATACGGCGCCTTTCTCGACTGGGGCCTGATGAAGGACCTCTTCGTTCCCTTCCGCGAACAGAAAATGCGGATGGAAATCGGCCGTTCCTATATTGTCTATATCTATATTGACGAGGAGACCCGCCGCATTGTGGGGACTGCCAAGGTGGAGAAATGGCTCCAGCCGGCACCGGTGAAGGACTATCATCGCGGTCGCGAAGTGGAACTCCTTGTACAGCAGAAGACCGACCTCGGTTTCAAGGTTATCGTAGACAATGCCTACCGGGGCTTGATCTACAACGACCAGATTTTTGAAGAACCTCATACCGGCGATCGCCTCACCGGTTGTGTGGTCAATGTGCGTCCTGATGGTCGTCTCGACATCTCGATGCAGCGCCTCGGCAAGAGTCGTTTCCGCGATTTCGCCGATGTCCTCTTGGAGGAACTGGAAAAAGAAGGCGGTAGTCTGCCTTTTACCGACAAGAGTTCGGCGGAGGCCATCGCCGATCGCTTTGGGGTGAGCAAGAAGACCTTCAAGCGCGCGGTTGGCAATCTCTACAAGGCTCGCCAGATCGTGCTCTCTGAAGAGGGCATCACCCTGGTGAAATAATGAGAATAGGATCTATGATCATAGAGGGGAAGGTCTAGGTAGGCATTCCCCTCTTCGTCTTTTCGTTCTGCCGTTCTCTCCCTGCTTATTTCCTTTTTGTCTTCGCTTTTTTGAAGTATTTGTTTGGTGGTATGGGAAAAGATATTTAACTTTGCGGTAATAAAATCATGAGATAGTTTTTTCATCTCTATATAAGTTCTGTGGGGTAAGCGTTCGTTGTGAAACGAGTGCTTATCTATTTTTTTTTACCCCAGTCGTTCTTTTGTAAAGCCCCTGTGGTGTGCGTTCGTTATTTTTTGTGGCGAATTGTCGCTGAAATCCACTGTTTTTTTGTATTTTTGCGTAAATACGTGAAATGTTCCCTTTTCCTGTCGCATTCGTTAATGTCCCCAGCCATGTGCTACGACAGGGAGAGGTGTGCCGTTTGCGGTACGTCGGTCTGTACGACGGGGGAAGAGGGTAATTGAAGGAGGACTTCGGTTACCCGTTTCTGCCATGCTGTCAAGGGACGCACGGAGGACGAAGCGGGGACAAGTATAACCCAATCAATATATCAGGTTGAAGATGAGTGACGAGATCAAAGAGAATATAGAACAATACGAAGAAGAGGATACTGCACAGGATGCGCATTCCAACTACCAGCCTTCCGATAGAAACGATGAGGTCGTCAAGCACCAGCTGACGGGCATGTATCAGAACTGGTTCTTGGATTATGCCTCCTATGTTATTCTGGAACGTGCCGTTCCCCATTTGGGGGATGGCCTCAAACCGGTGCAGCGACGTATTCTCCATTCGATGAAACGCCTCGACGACGGGCGCTACAACAAGGTGGCCAATATCGTGGGTCACACCATGCAGTTCCACCCCCACGGCGATGCTTCCATCGGCGACGCCCTGGTGCAGTTGGGGCAGAAAGACTTGTTGATCGACTGCCAGGGTAACTGGGGAAATATCCTTACCGGTGCCTCGGCTGCCGCACCGCGATATATCGAGGCGCGTCTTTCGAAGTTTGCCCTCGACGCCTTGTTCAATCCCAAGACGACCGAATGGAAACTTTCCTATGATGGGCGCAACAAAGAACCGGTGGCGCTTCCGGTGAAGTTCCCGCTGCTTCTGGCGCAGGGGGCGGAAGGTATTGCTGTGGGTCTCTCGGCGAAGATCCTGCCGCACAACTTCGGTGAACTCTGTGATGCTGCCATCCACTACCTCCATGGCGAACCCTTTACTCTTTATCCGGATTTTCAGACAGGGGGATCCATCGATGTGTCCCGCTACAACGATGGTATGCGTGGCGGTGCCGTAAAGGTGCGTGCGAAAATCCAGAAAATGGACAACAAAACTCTCGTCATCACGGAGATTCCCTTCGGAAAGAATGTGATGACACTCGTGGACAGCATCATTAAGGCCAACGAAAAGGGGAAAATCAAAATCCGCAAGGTGGAGAACATGACGGCTGCCAATGTGGAAATCATCATCCATCTCCCGCCTGGCACGAGTTCGGACAAGGCCATCGATGCCCTCTATGCCTTTACCGACTGTGAGGTGTCGATTTCGCCCAACTGCTGCGTCATCGACGACAAGAAACCGAAATTCTTGGCGGTCTGCGATGTGCTCCGCCGTTCGGTGGACCACACTTGCGAACTGCTCCGCCAGGAATTGCTCATCCGTCGTGGCGAACTCATTGAGGGACTTCATTTTGCCTCTCTTGAAAAGATCTTTATCGAAGAACGCATCTATAAGGACCGGCAGTTTGAAAATGCCAAGGATATGGATGCGGCTTGCAACTATATCGACGAGCGCCTCACGCCCTTCTATCCCCAGTTTGTCCGTGAGGTGACCAAGGAGGACATCCTCAAACTCATGGAAATCAAGATGGCGCGTATCCTCAAGTTCAACAAGGACAAGGCGGAGGACTATATAGCCAAGATGAAGGAGGAGATGGAGCGCATCGACAAGGACCTCTCGAACATGGTGGAGGTGACGGCCAACTGGTTCAAGCTCATTCGCGAGAAGTATGCGGCAGAGCATCCGCGCCGCACGGAAATCCGTTCCTTCGATACCATCGAGGCAACGAAGGTGATCGAAGCCACCGAAAAACTCTATATCGATCGTGCAGAGGGCTTCATGGGTACCGGACTGAAGAAGGACGAATTTGTGGAAAACTGTTCGCCGATCGATGACGTCATCATCTTCTACCGTGACGGAACCTATAAGGTGACGCGCGTGCAGGAAAAGGTTTTCATCGGCGAGACCGAGCGCTCGAAAGCGGAAAAGCGCAAGGCGGAGATCATCCATATCGCCATTTTCAAGAAGAACGACAAACGTACCATATATAATGTAGTCTACCGCGAAGGCAAGGCAGGTTCCTGCTTCATCAAGCGCTTCAATGTGACGTCTATTACCCATGACCGTGAGTACGATCTCACCACCGGTGTGGCAGGGAGTCGCGTGCTCTATTTCACGGCGAACCCCAATGGTGAGGCAGAACTTCTTAAGGTGACGCTCAAGCCCAACCCTCGTCTGCGCCGCATTACCTTTGATAAGGATTTTGGTGAGATTCTTGTGAAGGGTCGCCAGAGTAAGGGTAACCTGCTCACGAAGCTCGATGTGCACAAGGTGTCGCTCAAGGCTCACGGAGCTTCTACTTTGGGAGGCCGAAAGGTATGGTTCGACCATGACGTGTCACGTCTCAACTACGATGAGCGTGGCCAGTATCTGGGTGAATTCCATGCCGAAGATGTAATTTTGGTCATCCTGAAGAATGGTGATTTCTATACCACCAATATCGACTTGAACAACCACTACGAACCCGACCTGCTGCGCATCGAAAAATTCGATGAGAACAAGGTGTGGACTATGGTGCTTTTTGATGCCGACCAGCAGGGCTTTCCCTATGTGAAGCGCTTTACTCTGGAACGTACCTCGGGCAACCGCCGGTTGAACTGCATGAGTGAGAATTCTAAGTCGGCATTCATCCTCCTCTCCGACCAGGTCTATCCCCGTTTGCAGGTGGTCTACGGTGGCAACGATGCCTTCCGTGACCCGATGGAAGTGGATGTCGAATCTTACATTGGTGTGAAGAGCTACAAAGCCAAGGGTAAACGTCTCACCACTTGTGCCGTCGACCAGATTATAGAACTCGAACCCCTCCGTTTCCCTGAACCCGAAAAGGAAGAAGCAGAGGAAGAAGAAACGTCAGCTGAGACCTCCACAGAAGAAGAGGGCCAGCTCAAACTTTTTGATTAATAATAAAATGCTAAAGATAAAAGGGGCGGTACTGCATTGTATGCGGTACCGCCCCCTTTTATGGGATGGGAAGGAGTTCTTCCTTATTGTTGAGGCTTTAAAGCTTGTTGGTGCAAAGTTTTACTTTACTACCACCTTGAACTGCTTGCCGTTAACCTTAACGATGTAGACACCACCCTGGGCAACAGCAAGAGTCTGAGTCGCAACGGTAGCAACTGTATTGCTAATCAACTTGCCATCAACAGCGCAAATGGCAATAGGCATTCCGGCTGTCATGCCAGATAAGGTGATGGAGCGAAGGCCAGCCTTCACCTGAACAGCATCGCTGAGGACGTCTTCAACCGCGCTAACCTTGTTGATATAGATTGTTCTTTCCAAGGATGCCTCGTTCCAGTTTTCATTGTTGCTAAATGTAACAGTTACTTCGATTTCACCTGCTTTCTTGCAATATAGCCAAGTTGTGCCATCCTCATGTTTTTTAAGTTCGGCAAGTTGATCGTCCCACCAGCCGAGTTTATATTCTCCAACACTGCCTGAACTTGCAGTAGCTGTCAATTGAATAGAGTCACCGATACCAAGTTTATCTAAGTTTTGGTTCCATTTGATTGTAGGGTCTGCTTTTTCTATGGTATAGTTCCAAGTAGCGTCAACAGTGAATGTTCTCTCTCCTTCGATTGTTGCTTTAACGATAGCCTTGTGGCTTCCTGCGTTAACCTCC
>AMCI01000196.1_pt1 | contig 19732 bp, 14 predicted proteins | sample 419838 | NCBI WGS metagenome assembly AMCI01 (sample SAMN01090643, study PRJNA158313) | gut metagenome
CACTGATTCAACTAATATAACTGATTCAACAAGGAGAGCTGAAGGCTATAAAGAGCAAAAAGCAAGTTAATTAATCTTTTAATTATCATTTTTACACCTCATTACAGGGCAAAATAGCATTTAATTGCTTATTTTTGCGCCGTTTTTAATCATTTATAAAAATAATGAGATCAATGAGAATGTGTGTAAAAGTAATGGCCACAGCCATTGCATGCATATTACTGAGCAGCGAAACATGCCCGGCCTATGCATCCATCCCCGCTACAGAAAGTCTGAGTTGGTTTAAGAAAAAGAAGAAACCGGCAGAAAAAAACGAGGAAAAAAGTAAAACTGACTACGAAAAGCTCACAGAAGGTAGTCAGACCACTCCCGGCATGTTTGCCGTACATAAAAAAGACAACGATTATTATTTTGAAGTACCCACCTCCCTGCTTGGCCGTAATCTGCTGATAGTCAACAAGCTGCAGCGTGTTCCTTCAGAGCTCAACGAAGCCGGAGTGAACCGCGGCGTAAACTATGAGAATCAGATGATCAGCATGGAATGGGACAAAGCAAGCGGCCATTTGATGTTCCGCCAGGAGCGTCCGCTTCCGCTGTCTCCGGCAGGCGATGCCATCTCCCAATCGGTGAAAGACAACTTCATCTCCCCGCTCATTGCTTCATTCAAAATAGAGGCTATCAATGCCGACTCCACGGCTTTGGTCATCAAGGTGAACGACATCTACAACGGCACGGAGACCAGCATCAACAACGTGTTTACCAACATCAATCTGGGCACATCGGCCATCAAGAACCTCTCGCGCATCCTGTCCATCAAGTCGTTCCCCAACAACGTGGTAGCCACTTCCGAACTCACCACCCGGGTAACGGAGGGCACCACTACCATCTACGTTACGGTGGAAGTCAGTTCCTCTATCCTGCTGCTACCCGAAAAGCCCATGATGGGACGTTTCGACAACCAAAAGGTGGGCTATTTCACCAACCCGCTGCTCACCTTCAGCGATGCACAGCAAGGCACCACTAAGACCCACTACATCACTCGCTGGCGCATGGAGCCCAAGCCCGAAGACCGTGCGGCCTACCTGCGCGGCGAACTGGTGGAACCTGCCAAGCCCATTGTGTTCTATATCGACCAGTCTACTCCCTACCAGTGGCGTTCTTATATCAAGAAGGGCATCGAAGACTGGCAGATAGCGTTTGAATGTGCCGGCTTCAAGAATGCCATCCAGGCGCGTGAGATTACCGACAGCATGCACATCGACATGGACGACGTAAACTACTCCGTGCTGACATATGCGGCTTCGGAAAAGAAGAATGCCATGGGCCCCTCGCTACTCGACCCCCGCTCGGGTGAAATTCTGGAGGCCGACATCATGTGGTGGCACAATGTACTGACGATGGTGCGCGAATGGATTACCGTGCAGACGGGTGCGGTGTGTGAAAATGCCCGCAAGGTACAGTTGCCCGAAGCGCTCATGGGCGATGCCATCCGCTTCGTAGCCTGCCATGAGGTGGGCCACTCGCTCGGGCTGCGCCACAACATGATGGGTTCGTGGGCTTTCCCCACCGACTCACTTCGTTCGGAAGCATTCACCTCACGCATGCATTCCACGGCTTCGTCTATCATGGACTATGCCCGCTTCAACTACGTAGCGCAGCCGGGCGACGGAGTGAAGATGCTTTCTCCGCACATCGGTCCCTACGACCTGTTTGCCATCGAATACGGCTACCGCTGGTATGGCAAGGAAACGCCCGAGGAAGAGAAAGACCTCCTCATGGATTTCCTGAGCCGCCACACCGACCGTCTCTATAAGTACAGTGAAGCGCAGGATGTGCGTGATGCAGTGGACCCGCGTGCGCAGAACGAGGACTTGGGCGACGACCCGGTGCGTTCCTCTCTTTTGGGCATTGCCAACCTCAAGCGCATAGTACCGCAAATCCTGGCTTGGACCACTACAGGCGAAAAGGGGCAGACGTATGAGGAAGCTTCGCGCCTCTACTATGCAGTCATCAACCAGTGGAACAATTACCTCTATCATGTGTTGGCCAACATCGGCGGTATCTACATCGAGAACACCACGGTGGGCGATGGCGTAAAGACCTACACGTTTGTGGAGAAAGAAAAACAGCAGGCAGCATTGAAGTTCCTGCTCGATGAAGTGCTTACCTACCCCGCCTGGCTGTTTGATACCGAAGTGGGACAATATACCTACCTGCTACGCAACACCCCCGTGGGACCACAGGAGAATGCGCCCACACAGATTCTGAAGAATGCACAGGCTTACATTCTGTGGGACTTGCTGGGCAACAACCGCTTGATGCGCATGATTGAGAATGAATCGGTGAACGGAAAGAAGGCCTTTACCGTGGTGGAACTGATGGACGGGCTGCACAAGAGCCTCTTCGGCATCACCGAACGCGGCGGCATACCCAACGTGCTGGAACGTTCGTTGCAGAAGAACTTCCTCGACGCGCTGCTCACGGCTGCTGCCGAACCCGAAGCGGTGAAAATCAACAAGAAGCTGGCCGAAGACCACTTCCTGCTCAACCATGCTACGCCTTTCTGCAGCTGCTATGCAGCAGAACAGGAGGCGCTTCACCAGGCAGCCCACACAAAAGTCTTGCATCCGGCAGCCAACTCAGATGCCCTGCAGCCCGCCGACCGCATGGGTGCACCGCGTGTGCTCAATTTCTACGGAAGCCAGTTGAACCGCATCTCGGATGCCATTTCTGTGAAGCGTGGCGAACTGCTGCGCATCAAGAAACTACTGCAAGGACGCCTCGGCACATCGGACATCGCTACGCGCTATCATTATGAAGACATGATTCTGCGCATCAACACGGCGCTGGGCATCCGGTAAGTAAGAAGCTTCCGGTAAGCAGGGAGCTTCCGGTAAACAAAGTGAAAAAGATTGTATTTAAGGATTGATTACGAATTCTGTATAAGGATTCATTAAAAACCACAGATTTTTTTGGATGAGAATTAAATTTCTATGCATTTTGCTGTGTCTGTTTGCCTGCTCATCGGCCTTCGCCGGTGGGGCAAGCCACACAGCCATCGCCAACCAATCCGGCCAAGCCCTGTCGGTCGGAGAAGTAAAACTGGCGACAGCCGAAAAAGTAAGACTGACGTCCGCCGGCCAAGCCGACCGCACAGTAACCGGTATCGTTCTTTCGGGAGAAGACAACGAACCCCTCATCGGTGCATCGGTGTATGTACATGCCGACGAACTGAAGAAAATCGGCGCATCGCAAACCTCCCTCGGTACCATTACCGATATCGACGGCAAATTTTCATTGACTGTCCCCGAAGGGGTGACCCAGCTCTGCTGCAGCTACATCGGTTTTGAAGAACAGGTGGTGGTGCTACAGGCTCAAAAGAAGAGCTACCGCATCGTGCTGCAGACCACTTCACATACGCTAGCCGACGTGGTGGTAACGGGTTATCAGACCCTGGAACGCCGCAAACTGACGGCAGCCATCAGCAAGGTGGACCTCTCCGATGCTATCGTAGGCGCCACAAAGAGCATCGACCAGGCACTGACCGGCCAAATTGCGGGTGTGGCTGTGAGCAACACAACGGGCACTCCGGGTGCTCCGGCCCGTATCCGTATCCGCGGTACGGCTTCGCTCAACGGCACGCAAGACCCCCTGTGGGTGCTCGACGGCATTCCTCTGGAGGGCACCGACATCCCGAAGATGGATGCCAACGGGTCGGACAACGACATTGTCAACATCGGGCAGTCGTCTATCGCCGGCATCAGCCCCAACGACATCGAAAGTATCACCATCCTGAAAGATGCGGCTGCTACAGCCATCTACGGTGCACGCGCGGCCAACGGGGTGATTGTGATTACCACCAAGCGCGGACGAAGCGGCAAGCCGGTGGTGAATTTCAACACGAAGCTGACCTATACACCCAACCTCGATACCTCGCGCCTCAACTTGCTCACATCGGAAGAGAAGGTGAACCTCGAACTACAGCTGATGCAGGAAAAGCCATTCGACTACGGCGGCTGGGGAGCCATGTTCATGCCGGTATATCCTGAAAAGGGAGGGGTGGCGCAGATTCTGAAGAAGCACAAACTCATCGACACGTACCGTGAAAAGGGATGGGACGGACTCTCTCCGGCGGCTCAGACTGAAATCAACCGCCTGCGGGGCATCCATACCGACTGGAACGACATTCTCTTCCAGGATGCGCTGACGCAGGAATACAACCTCAGCCTGTCGGGCGGAGGCGAGAAGGTGACCTATTACAACTCACTGGGCTTCACCCGCGAGAACAGCAACGTGCCAGGGGTGAGCATGAGCCGTTTCAACCTCACGAGCAAAACCAGCTACCAGCTCAACAAGCTGCTGAAGGTGGGATTGTCGGTGTTTGCCAACCGCCGCAAGAACACGTCGTTCATGACGGATACATACGGACTCACCAACCCGGTGTACTACTCACGCATTGCTAATCCTTACTTCGAACCGCTGGATGCAGCCGGAGGCTATCTCTACGACTACGACGTAACGGGATCGGAAACCGACCTGAAGCGCGGATTCAACATCTTTGAAGAACGGGCCAACACCAGCAAGGAGGCCATCAACACGGCGGTCAACTCCATCTTCGACGTAGAGCTACGCCTGAGCGACCAGTGGAAGTTTACTTCACAAATCGGTGTGCAGTGGGAACAGCTCTCACAGGAGGAGTATGTGGGCATGAACAGCTTCAACATGCGAAACCAGCGCGAATCGAACACGTTCTACAAGGACGGAGTGAAGAAGTATATCATTCCCGAAGGCGGCATGCTGAAGAATACGGCGGCCACTACCTCGCAGATTACCTGGAAAACGCAGGGTGAATACAAGAATACCTTTGCCGATATCCACGACATACAGATCATGGCGGGCTCGGAAATCCGCAAGAACTGGTACGAAAACCATGTGTCGACGGGCTACGGCTACGACCCCAAGACGCTCAACTTCAAGAACCTCAACTTCAAGGACGAGGCGCAGGCCAACGAGAACCGCTGGAAACTGAAGAATGAAATCTACCGCGAAAATGCCTATGCCTCGTTCTTTGCCAACGGGTCGTATTCGCTTTTAGGCCGCTACACACTGGGAGGAAGCATCCGTATGGACGGCTCCGACCTCTTCGGGGTAGACAAGAAATACCGCTTCCTGCCCATCTACTCGGTGAGCGGACTGTGGCGCCTGTCCAACGAACCCTTTATCCAGCAGCATCAGAAGTGGATAGACAACCTCGCCTTGCGTCTGTCATACGGTATCCAGGGCAACATCGACAAGAACACCTCGCCCTTCCTCGTGGGTAGCTATCAAAACACGAGCCTGCTGCCGGGTGCGTTTGAAGACTATATCACCATCGACAGCGCGCCCAACAGCAAGCTGCGCTGGGAGAAGACTACGTCCTACAACGCAGGGATCGACGTGGCTGTGCTCAATCAGGCCATCAACTTCAGCCTCGACTATTACTACCGCAAGGGTACCGACCTCATCGGCTACAAAATTCTGCCGCTCGAAAACGGGTTTGAAAGCATGGCTATCAACTGGGCCAGTATGTCGAACCAAGGGGTGGAGGTAAACCTGCAGACACGCAACATTACCACCAAGCATTTCTCGTGGTACACGTCGTTCAACTTTGCCTACAACCAAAACAAGGTGCTGCGGGTGATGACGGACAAGAACCAGACCACACCGAGCCTGGAAGGCTATCCGGTGGGAGCTATCTTCACGCTGAAGACAAAAGGCATCCATCCGGAGACGGGACAGATTCTGCTGGAGGACAAGAACGGACGGGCGGTAACGGTGGACGAGCTCTTCCGCATGCAGCCCAGCGGCAACAACGACGGCATCTATTCCATCGGAGCTTCCACAGAAGAAATACGCAATTTCTACCGCTATGCGGGCACCACGGATGCTCCCTACACAGGCGGACTGATGAATACGTTCAACTATCGGGGCTGGGAGCTGAACGTGAACTTCTCATACAACTTGGGCGCACACGTGCAGACTTCTCCATCGTATCTCGTGGCCGACCTCGACCCGGGGCTAAACATGAACCGCGACGTGCTGAACCGCTGGACGCCTGCCAACAAAAACGGCTCGCTGCCGGCACTGGCCACCTACAACACCAATCCGGCCGACTACTACCTGTTCAACTCGCGCCGCGATATCTACAAGTCGCTCGACATTTGGACACGCCGTCTGAGCTACGTGCGCCTGCAGAACGTGCGTCTGGCCTACCGCCTGCCGTCCCAGTGGCTTCACTCCCTACGCATCGGTAGTGCTACCGTGGGCATCGAAGGACGTAACCTGCTGGTATTCGGCTCCAGCTACAAGAACTACATGGACCCGGAATCAATGGGCAACCTCTACTCCACACCCGTTCCGAAGTCGGTTACGTTCAACCTTAGCCTCAATTTCTAAGAGGCAGAGAAAGGGGCCAAAACAAGTTTGAAAAGGCCCCTAATTAAACTATAAATTAAGATAGAAAAAGAAAGAAAAGATAGAAAATGAAAAATAAAACTAAAATAGGAAAGCTCATGGCAGGCATGCTGATGGCAGGAAGCCTGCTGCTGGCCTCGTGCGACAGCTATCTCGACATTCAGCCTGTGGGAAAAGTGATTCCCAACACGCTGACCGAACACCGCGCCCTGCTTACCACGGTGTATGACACCAAGCTGATGGACAAGGCTGTGACTGAGCTGCGCACCGACCTGGCACAGGTGAACCCTTCGAGCACCACCTCGTTCAACACCTACGGGGAAATTGAAATCTGGAACGACCTCCATCCCAAGGCAGGTACCCGCGAGTTTACTTGGGACAAATACTACACCAACATCTTTTATGCCAACGCCATCATCGACAAGGGCGAGAAGATGACCGAAGGCAGCGTGGAAGATATCCGCCAGCTGATAGGTGAAGCCCACTTGATGAGAGCCTACATGCACTTCACGCTGGTCAATCTCTACGGCGAACCTTATACCAAAACGGGTGCTCCCGACACCAAGGCTGTGCCCATAAAGTGGGACCTCGATCTCGAGGCCGTACCCGCACGCAACACCGTGGGCGAGGTGTATGCCGCTATCCTGGCCGACATCGAACAGGCACGTACCCTCATGAACCGCCAAGAATGGGAAGAACCCTACCGCTACCGCTTCTCTGCCCGCGCAGTAGATGCCCTGGAGGCTCGTGTGCGCCTATATATGGGACAGTGGGAAGAAGCCTACAACGCAGCCGAACGGGTGCTGGCCCAGCAACCAGCACTGGAAGACCTAAACAAGAAAGACTGCAAGCTACCGTGCGATTACCGTTCGGCGGAGATGATCACCGCCTACGAGCTGTTCAACGATGACGTGACCTCAGCCCTGATTCTCACTCCGGCCTTTATCGCTACCTACAATGCCGGTGCAGACCTGCGTCTAGCCAAGTACTTCACCCGGAGCGAAGAAGGCCACACCATCTCCATCAAGAGCGGCAAGGCCGAGCAGAAGTGCACCTTCCGCACCGGCGAGTTCTACCTTACGGCTGCCGAAGCAGCTGCCCGCCTAAACCGGCTGCCTGCTGCCCGCCAGCGACTGCTGCAGCTGATGGAGAAGCGCTACACTGCCGCAGGCTATGCAGCAAAGAAGAAAACGGTGGAGCAACTCTCCGCCGATGCCCTGCTCACCGAAATCCTCAGCGAGCGCGCCCGCGAACTGGCCGTGGAAGGCCACCGCTGGTTCGACTTGCGCCGCACCACCCGTGGGCGCATCGAAAAGACGGTGAAGAACAAACGCTATGTGCTGGAACAGGACGATGCCCGCTATACGCTGCGCATCCCGCAGGCAGCCATCGACGCCAACCCAGGCTTGCTGAACTGAAAAGCATCCGGAAAAAAGTAAGCATCCAGCTAAAAGAAAGCATCCGGCTAAAAGCCGGAGCTACCTGCTTTCTCTTCCACCATCCGGCAGAGAAAAGCGGGAAAACGTGGAGAAAATACAGAAGTTTTAAACTGCTCCCGTATTTAATCTAAAATTGTAGTCAATAGGAAACTCATGGTTGGCAGCATCATTTGAACAGGCGGTCTAAGTACTCATAGAAAGCGGGACTTTCACCCACTACAATCTTAGTCACTCTACCCTCGGGGTCAACAACTATCTTGGTAGGATATCCCTGAATACCGTATTTTAAGGTAATATCCTCTTCTTCAGTATTCATCACCTGAAGCCATGGAAGTTCATGTTTCTTCACCGCTTCCTTCCAATTTTGCTCCGTATCGCGACAAGCTATCCCTAAAATTTCCATCTTGCCTTTATATTTATCATAGTACTTCTTCATATCGGGTATGCCTTTGATACACCATCCGCACCAACTTCCCCAGAAATCTAACACCACATATTTGCCTCGAAGCGATGAAAGACTCAGAGCATGCCTATTGAGGTCTTTTAAAGTAAAATCGGGAGCTAAGACACCTTCCTTCATGTTTTTTTTCGATTCTTCGAGAAGTTTTTGCCTATCGATAACTTGTTTTATTGCGCGGTAGACTGAAGACATGGTACCGTTTTGAGCCTTTACGCTTATACTGTCCAAGTATTTCCCGGCTTCCTTTCCTAATTCGGCTACCAAATAAACAGCTATATCTTCATCTAGATGCTGGTAGAGATAACTCTCCATCACTTTTTTTCTTTCGGTATTTATCGGAAGAAAGAGTTGCCGGAGGAAATCCAGTTGTTGCGAGGTCAGCGTTCCCTCGCTACGTTTGTTCATAATGAACTCAGATACTGCATTCAGTTTATCATCATAAGGCTTACAAAGTTTTCTGAACTCTTCGTATGAGCGATGAAAGTCGTTCCCTTTCACCATGTAATCATCCATAGAACCGCTCACTTCTACCGTTTCTCCGGGAAAGGTCACTAAAGTCAAGCTTTTACGCAATGAGGGAGCTTTAGTTCCATGATGCTGCTTGGTAATGAAATATACTTCCGTAGGAAGGCTATCATTTTTGAGTTGATAACTAAAATGTCCATTCTGCAGGGCAATGGTATCTCTATGTACCGTCTGGTTAAATCTGATACTTCAAAATAGTTCACAATCAGTGTATCACTCTCTATACCTGTTAAATAACCGTTAATAGTTGTTGGCCCTTAGGAAGGCTGACAGGCGCAAAAGCAAGCTATTCCAACCAATAGACTCAGTCCTTTCTTGTTCATCATAGTATATCATTATTTCAATGGGTTACAAATATAATTAAAATCTAAAAGCGCAGTTAATTCCTCGTCCGTTGTATCCACCCTACCACCAGCGATAGCCGGAACCGCATAAGGGATTGTCATGACAAGGGTCGATAGTCCAGCGAGTGTGGGGCAGTTTCCGTTCCTCCCACCATCCGCGGTAAAGCGCCACGGCATCGAGCACCTCCTCGTCGGTGAGGAAGTAGATTGGTTCGTAATTCTCGGCTCCTGCCAGCACCATCTTGCAGCCCATGGACGGAGCCGTGCCCTGCCGGATGGACTCTACAATCCAGAGCATACATTCGCCCAGACGGATTTTCCCGTTTCCGACCGTGTAGGCCGAAGGAAAAGAGGGGATGATGCTAAGGTCATCGGCATAGCCAAGCAACTGGGGAATGTGTTTTTCCTCGAAAAGAGGTACCACCACCACCCCTTTCTCATTTTTCACGTTGTAGGTGCCAGCCTTGAGCTGCTTCACAAAAAGGTCCACGTCGGGATTGGCGTAATCCATTTCTACGTGGCTGCATCCGCCGACGAACATCATCAGGGAGAGCAGCAAAGCGGATAGTATCAAAGTCTTTTTCATCATGGCTATATTGCTATAAAGGTATTAATACTCTTTTTGTCTGAGCAAAGCAAACCCTTTTATCTGTCAGACGTGATGACTGCAGAAATGCGGCCATGCGTACTGCTAAAAGAAATTGAAGAATAAAAGTAATTCACCCCAGACGAGAAAATGTCTCCCGCTGGGGTGAATCTCCTATATAAATAAATCAACAAGCTTTAAAACTCATATCCAGTCCCTTCACCGAGTGAGTGAGTGCACCCACAGAAATGAAGTCTACGCCACATTCGGCATAGTCGCGCAGCGTGTCGAAGGTGATGCCGCCCGATGATTCGGTCTCGTAGCGTCCGCCCACCATTTCCACTGCCTTGCGGGTCATTTCAGGTGTAAAGTTGTCGAACATGATACGGTCTACACCGCCCAGTTCGAGCACCTGCTTCAGTTCGTCGAAGCTGCGCACCTCGATTTCGATCTTGAGGTCTTTGCCCTTTTCGCGGCAGTAGTCCTTGGCACGGGTAATAGCCTTGTCGATACCTCCGGCAAAGTCCACGTGGTTGTCCTTGAGCAGAATCATGTCGAACAGACCGATGCGGTGGTTCACTCCGCCGCCGATCTTCACCGCCATCTTTTCGAGGATACGCATACCCGGAGTGGTCTTGCGGGTATCGAGCACACGGGTGCGGGTGCCTTCGAGCTGTTTCACATACTTGCGTGTCATCGTGGCGATGCCGCTCATGCGCTGCATCACGTTGAGCATCAGACGCTCGGTCTGAAGCAATGACTGCACTTTGCCTTCCACTACCATGGCCACGTCGCCGGGTTTCACCTCAGCCCCGTCTTCCATGAACACTTCCACCTGCATGGTGGGGTCGAAACGGTGGAAAATCTCCTTGGCCACTTCGATGCCGGCCAGCACACCGGCTTCCTTAATCAGCAGTTTAGACTTGCCCATCGCTGTGGCGGGAATACACGAAAGGGTGGTGTGGTCACCATCACCTATATCTTCTGCAAAAGCAAGATCGATCAGTTTGTCGATCAGTTCTTTTTCTTTACTCATTATTCGTTGATTTTATCAATCCTTATTTGATGTATTAAACATTTATCCTGCACTCTCCTGAGGAAACAATTCACGCGGAATTTTTCCTGCTGGGTATTCAGCGTGCCGATGAGGAAACTAGACTCGTCACGCCGGCCCTGATGGTTCACACTGAACCCTTTTACTTTCTTCTTTGCAAAGAACTCCTGCAGGGCGGCAGTAGCTTTCTGCTTGTCCATCTGACGGGAGTTACCCTGGAAAACCAGTGTCACCTTATCTCCGAAATACCGGGTCAGATCGGCTGCCTTTCCTGCGCTGAATGCCGACACTACCTCTTGAGGTATCTCCTGCGCCAAGACGAAAGGGATACAGAGAAACAGTGCAACAATTCCTGCAAGCATTCGTTTTTTCATATTCGCAATCTATTTTAAGTTGAAGTATAAAGACTTATACAGCAAACTAATGATAGGCAAAGGTAAGCAAATATTGCAGATTTCCATAAAATTTGTCTATTTTTGTGCTCCAAATGTACTAATATGAAAGAATAATTCTAAATCGACTTGAAGCAAGTTGATTGAACTCCAATTATATAATTTTTTTATGAAGATTACTTTACTCGTGGTGGGACGCACCGTGGAACAACATTACATTACGGCTATCAATGACTATGTGACCCGTACCAAACGCTATATCGGATTCGACATGGAGGTGATTCCGGAATTGAAGAATACCAAGAACCTCCCTGCGGAGGTGCAAAAAGAAAAGGAAGGAGAGCTGATTCTGAAAGCGCTCCAGCCGGGGGATGTAGTGGTGCTGCTCGACGAGCACGGCAAGGAAATGCGCTCGGTGGAGTTTGCCGACTACATGAAGCGGAAGATGAATACAGTCAACAAACGATTAGTGTTCATCATCGGCGGCCCATACGGCTTTTCGGAGAAGGTGTATCGAGCGGCTCATGAAAAGATTTCCATGTCGAAGATGACGTTTTCGCATCAGATGATCCGCCTCATCTTCGTGGAGCAGATTTACCGGGCCATGACGATTCTTGCAGGAGGACCGTATCATCATGAATAGATGAGCCCCCAACCCGCAAGTTCATTTCTGCAACAACTATTACTGAAAATCAGAACAATACCCGCAGCAAGCAGAATTTTGTTTGCTGAAAAAAGCAAAACCTAGAGAACGCTGCTTTCAAGAAGCCTTATTCATGCGAAGCAAGACGCTGCAAAGCAAGCTGCTCGAACCGGGTGCCCGGACGTCCGTAATTAGCATAGGGATAAATGGAAATGCCGCCGCGGGGAGTGAACAGGCCGGTTACTTCAATATATTTGGGATTCATCAAGCGGATGAGGTCTTTCATAATGATATTAACGCAGTCTTCATGAAAGGCTCCATGATTGCGGAAGCTGAAAAGATAGAGTTTCAGACTCTTGCTTTCCACCATTTTGATATCAGGAATGTAGCTGATACGGATTTCAGCAAAGTCGGGCTGTCCGGTAATGGGACACAGGCTCGTAAACTCGGGGCAGTTGAAGCGCACCCAATAGTCATTTTCAGGATGCTTGTTGTCGAATGCCTCCAGCACTTCGGGAGCATAATCTTGTTTATACTCCGTCTTTCTTCCCAAGAGGGAGAGTTGGTCTTTTAATTCAGTCATTTTCTTTGTTTATTTATTTTTTAGTTTTTGCAAACGATTCTTATGCTACTTCTGAAAAACTGTTCTCGTTCTATTTCTGAAAATCCTTTCTTATAATCGACCGGCTTTGCTCTGCAGATACTTCTCCAGTCCTTCGCGGCGAAGCGTACAGGCAGGGCAATGTCCGCATCCGTCACCGGGAATACCGTTGTAGCACGTCAGGGTGTCATGACGCACGAGTTCGAACACTCCAAGTTCATCAGCCAGCGCCCACGTTTCGGCCTTATCAATCCACATCAGCGGAGTGTGGATAACAAACTGCTCATCCATGGCAAGGTTCAACGTCACATTCAGCGATTTGATGAAATTGTCGCGGCAATCGGGATAGCCGCTGAAATCAGTCTGAGACACACCGGTAACGAGATGGTTGATGCCCCGTTCGCGGGCATACACGGCAGCGATGCTCAGGAAAAAAAGGTTACGACCGGGCACAAAAGTGTTTGGCACACTATCGGCCGGCTTCGTTTCGTCCATCGTGAGGGTGGAATCGGTGAGCGAATTGCGGCCCAGCTGTCCGATAAAAGACACATCCATCACATCAAACTCCACTTCGGCCTTACGGGCAATCTCGCGGGCCAGTTCCACTTCCTTCTGATGCTTCTGTCCGTACAGAAAACTCAAGGCTACTACTTTCTTAAACTGACGTTTGGCCCAAAAAAGACAAGTGGTGGAATCTTGTCCGCCACTGAACACAACCAAAGCTGTTTCTCTGTTCATACTGATTCTATTTTAAAATTTAGGGTTCTTAGATTTCCTTCACCTTCCATACTTTATACGAAATCGCTGTATCGTAAACATCACTGCCGTCGATACGCTTGATGATACCCACCACCCGAATGGTAACGGGCAAAATAATGACTTCGTACATTGATTTCATCACAATCTGGATGCTCATCATCAGCAGCAGTTCTTTCCATGCAATGATGCCGCCAAAAGCTATGGGAAAGAAGATGAATGAATCGGCCGTCTCGCCTACCACAGTGGAGAGTATGGCTCGAGCGGAAAAATAACGTCCCTCGCTGGCCACTTTCATCTTGCTCATGACATAAGCATTGAGGAACGACCCCACAAGAAAAGCCATCAGACTGGCGACTACAATGCGGGGAGCCATACCGAAGACGAAATCGAAATGCTCTTCTCCATCCCAAAAGGGGGCAGCAGGCAGGGATACAGCTATCAGCCCGAGGCTGACAACGAAGAAGTTCATCACAAAACCGCTCCAGATGATGAGACGAGCTTTTTTAAAGCCCCACACTTCGGCAATGCAGTCGTTAATAATATAGGATATGGGAAAAACCAGCAATCCGGCAGTAACCGTAAGGCTACCCAGTTGGATAACTTTGGTTTCGAGAAGGTTGGCTGCTATCAGACAGACATTAAACAAAATGCCCAGCAGCATAAAGGGTACAGATACTTTTTCTTTCATTACTCCTGTTTTTTACGTGGTGTTCTAGAATACACGACCGCTTTTCACGGCATCGCCTGTTTTTTTTAATTTGGCCGGCAAAGATAGCGGAAAATTTTGACTTATCCAACTTAATACTACTGAATAGTAAGTAGTAATTATATTTATAAGAAAAAGGAGATAGCAACCTAAGCTACTATCTGCCTTCCCTATTACATTACTAACGTTATAATTGAGCTATGAAGTTCTTGAACGCTCAAAAAAACTCCACCAATTAAAATTTGTAGTTCACACTTACACCAAACACCTTATTTGTGCGGCTATATACATCCTGGTCGCCAGCGGTCGGCAATCCCATTTGAGTAAGCAGGGCATTACGAGACCCCGTCTTGGTATAATCACTGTACTTGGACCAGAAGTAAGCCACATCCAAGGCCAAGTGCTTGGTCAAATTCAAACGTGTACCGAAACCCAGAGAATAAGAGTCACAAGAGAAACTGGTATCACCTTGAAACGCATCGCTCAATCCGTAGTCGGTTTTTTGAAAACCGCCGCTCACCGTCATAAACTTATCGATATCCCATTCAACTCCGGCTAAATATTCATGCGTACCATGCTTCAACGCCTTTTCCTTACTTCCAGCCATACCGGCATGCTTGTCATCGAAGAAATGATACTCTACCGAGGCACGCAGACAAGGCAGAAATTCATAGCCAGCAGCTACTGAAAGGAAAGCAGGAATATCACTCGGTGTATTCACACCGTCCTTGAATGGAGCCATAAAAATCTCAGCACCAGCCGGATAATTTAATGTACGCGTATCATTTTCAATATTCATATTGGCCATGAACTCGTATTTGGCTGCCAAATTGAGTTTACCCAACTTCACGTCCACACCTAGAATAGGAGTCAATCCCCATCCCGTTTGATCACAGTCAAGGTCGATTTTCGAATCATTCAGTTTGTTCATCATATAACCGGCATGTTCCTTCACGAATTCCTCAGCTTTTGTCTGAGACATCCCGTTCTGCACCAACATACCAACCATCTTCTTGCTAAGTCCATCGGACACGCCATCCTTCAGAGAAACATTCAAGAATCCTTTGTATCCACCCGAAAAATAATTCATACGGGCACCCAGAAAGATAGCCACATGCTCATTGAATTTATAGCTCAATCCCAACTGAGCACCAAAGATATACTGACGTCCTTCCATGGCAGAATTGATGTCATACATCTTGGGAGTCAGGAGAGGCTTGTGCATAGTAGGCAACATACTTTCCTTCGTCACCAAGCCTATCGCTCCGGCATCAAACATCGGCAGGCCATCATCAAACGAAGCCTTACCACCACCACCGGTAATTCCGAAGAAGCCTGAAACCGCCCACTTACCAGTTTTCCAAACACCATGAACAGAAGGAATAACCGGCGCAGAAGCCTTACCTTTATAGAAATTGGTACTTTGATTTCCATCCATGGACCATAAAGAACTGGTAGCAGCAATGTCGCGTGTCTGGAAAGCACTTTGCACAGTCAAGGATAACTGAACACCATCGTTCGGCAAGAATACCAAGCCAGCCGGATTATAATATACACCATCCACATCCACCGATGCACCACGGGCCATCATACGAAGGAAAGCAGCATGCTGATTCGTGTTCGTCAAATAATCTCCTGCGAAAGTTGGAAGTGAAACGATTAACATCACTAAGCCAATCAATGAAATTTTTCTCATCTAAAACATTTTTTAATAATTCGGGCGCAAAGGTACAACAAAATTGCACATACACTAATTATTTGTGCAGAAAAATTCATCTAAAAGCCTTTTTACCCGTTTTTATGCATTATTTTAATAAAAAAACAAATAGTTTCTCTTGAAACAATCTATCAGTATACATTAATATATAAGCTAATTCAATGCCTCTGCACAGGTAAGAAGGATAACGAAGGAGAGATTAAAACCTAACAAGCTGAAATAAATAGAAATGTTTCTTCTTTTTTAAAAATAGAAAGAACGATTTATGTAATATTGACCTATCTACAAAGCATAGAATAAAAAAAACTACTATATTTGCGCCAATACATGTGGAAATATCCAACAGCACATGCCCAAAAGGTATTTATCAGTAAACAAATTTATTATAAAGAATTTATCTATAAACACATTTATTATTATGAATAAACTGACAATTCTGTTTCTTGCTCTACTCCTGGCCTTGCCCATGGCGATGAAAGCAGAAACAGCCAAAGAGAAAAGAGATGACTCCAGATATCTTGCAGGAGCCGTTCCCGAAGTAGATGGGAAAGTAGTGTTTTCAAAAGAATTCCAGATTCCTGGAATGAGCCGCGAGGAAATCTACAACACCCTCATGCAGTGGATGACCGAGCGACTGAAGGAAAACGAAAACCCGAACAGCCGCGTGGTCTACACAAACAAGAATCAGGGCACGATTGCCGGCATCGGCGAAGAATGGATTGTCTTCAGTTCCAGTGCCCTGTCGCTAGACCGTACACTCATCAATTATCAACTGACAGTTACCGCCAAGACAGGCAGTTGTCTGGTGGAACTAGAGAAAATCCGCTTTACGTATCGCGAAACGGAAAAATACAAGGCTGAAGAATGGATTACAGACAAATATGCGCTGAACAAGTCCAAAACCAAACTGATTCACGGACTGGCTAAATGGCGCAGAAATACGGTGGATTTTGCCGATGATACGTTCATGGATGTAGCAGTAGCCTTCGGAGCGAAAGACACCCGTCCGAGAGTAGAAAACAAGAAAAAGAAAAAAGAGGAAGAAGAAAAACTGGTACCCGACTACGTTACAGCTGCCGGTCCGATTGTAATCGGTGCTACCGACAAGCAAACTGAAGTGAAAATGACTACTGCAGAATCTGCTAAAAATATGAACAATGCAAACAATACAAACAATGCAAACAATGCGCAAGTGTATGCTACGCCCAAAAACAAGGTTTCAGCTGAAATACCTGCGTATATCGAAGTTGACTTAAAACAGATTCCGGGCAATGTATATGCATTGATGGGCAGCAGCACGCTGGTAATCAGCATCGGCAAAGATGCTTTCAATATGACCAACATGACAGCCAATGCCGGTGGTGCACTGGGTTATCAATCAGGAAAAGCCGTGGCCTACTGCACGCTTTCTGCCGAACAGCCTTACGAAGCTATCGAAAAAGCAGACAGCTACAAGTTGAAGTTGTATGATACCAAACAGCCTAATAGTGAACCGCTAGTAATCATAGAATGCAAGAAGTTGCCCGCAGGATCCAGTCCCAAAGCCGGACAACCCCGTACGTATGTAGGAGAAATCGTCAAAATGCTGACGAAAAAATAAACTGAAGTTATCTGATTCTGATAAATAATTATCTGACAAAGATTTATCTGACAAAGAAAACAATTCTCTGATAAAGAGAATTACTCTCTGACAATTGAGTAGGAGGTAAATACGAATCATTGGTGTTTATCTCCTACTTTCATATCACCAGCCTTTTGAAACTACACAAACAGAAATGATCTTATTTTTTCCGGCTACTCATTCTCACCACAATCTTTCCGTGCCCATCTGCCCATCTACACTTAGCCTCCAGCATCGTAAATCCACTGATAGGGCGTTCGCGCTTATCCCAATTAGCCGCCTGATACGTTTCAAACACAGCATCGGCAGGCGATACAATCGTAAGATAAAAATGCTTGCCATTCTGCATGAGATGTACCTGATTCCCATCCACTTCTACTTCTGCACATGTGGCGGCCATCCAGGAAACCACCGATGAAGGATGAACAAGTTTCACTTCATCCTCCACTTCCATCGTGCAGTCGTCTGTCAACGTAAACGTGCGGAAGACGGCAGAAGCCTGCTCTTTATATAAGGAAGTCATATCCAACTTCACCGAAGGAGTGGACGAGTGTGCATCTTCTTCACACACAAAGGCTTCTCCTGCCGAATACTGAATCTTTCCGTCAATACTGAGCGTGTTGTGCGCCAGATTCGTATTGCGGAAATAATGCCAACGCTGTCCGGTAGGTTTATAATCCCAAAAGCCAGGCAATGCATAATCATCGGCTCCCATATCTTCAGTCCAGCACACTCCCTCACTCTCTATCAAGAAAGTACCGCAATCGAGTTGCTGATGAGCCTGCATCGGCTCTCCGCCCTTAGCAATGAGAAACACAGCCCCCTTCTTCTGCCGATTACCATTGAACACAATGATGTCATTGATAGTATTATGATACACCTCCATCGCAGGCAGCTGGCTTTCCTTGGCGGGTTCCGCCTCATCATACCAAGGCAAAGCAAGGAAGAAGAGCTGATTGACCCGCTTGTCGGTCTGAATCACCTTGCTGATTTCATTGCGATACCAGGTAGCCACTTCGGGTTGCTCATAAAAGCGACTGAAAAAGAAATAAGCAGGCGTGTTTTGCGGGTCGGTACCCGCATTGGCAAAGTTGAACACACGACCGGAAGGAGTCAGCGTACGCTTACTATAAAGGGCGGTGCGGTCCAAGCCCGACAGCCGGGCTATTCCTCCCCTGCCCCCATCATTATCGGCCACGGCCTTCAAATAAAGCGACAGATAACCAGCCGTATAGCCCCAGTAAGCCGGTCCCTCATAGCACACGCCGTCAGGAGCAAAATGACGCAAGCAGCGGGGCATATAGCGCGCGCTGCCCTCCAACACCGTTTCCAGTTCCTTCGGATAATCCTCGGCCACCGCTAAGGCAGCCATCAGCATTCCCGTGTTACACACCACATTCCAGTTGGTTTCGCGCTTCGCCCAGCTGTTGGAGTCGCCCGTGGCATACTCCTGCAACACACGCTTCACCGCCCGCTGATACAGGCAATCTTTCACCACGGTGCGCGTAGATAACGGCAAAGCCTCATACAGCCAGTCGTAGGCAATGGCTACCGCCGTCGCCATTTCGGCATTGTCCAGATAATGCTCGGGATGCCAGTCGGGATAATCACACACCCACAAGAGCGTCCGGTTGGCCGCATCCAGGTAATTCTTATCACCATAGAGGCGATAGGCCAACGACAAGGTGCCCAGTCGGTAGACATAAGCTCGGGAAGTCCACAGCAGTGCCCCGTAGCGGTCGAGTTCATAAGGAATCTGCGATGTATCGACCAGCGAATCAGCCGTATGCTTTAAGTAAGCTGCCAAACCGGCTGCCCCCTCATGATGGGCTATCAGTTGCCTTACCCGCTGCTCCTCACCGGCCGTGAAAAGCAGCCGCGGATGGGCAGGCAAAAAACGCAACTGCGCCCGCAAACTTCCTCCTGCCAGCCAACCGGCCAACAAGATGCACACGAACATGCACACAAAGCGCATCAACGCCGTGTAATTCTTCCGACACTCCCAATACTTCGAATACTTCTGATATTTCGGATATTCAGTTTTCCTTATACAACACATTATCCTTCCGTTTTTTTGTTTATGCGCTGGAATAGTCATCCCCCCCCAAAGCCCGTTCATTTTATGCTGCGCAAAATTAGGGTGCCCCTCCCCAGACATACCGCGCCGGGAATCGGCTACTTATTCTTATGTCTGTTGGCTCTTTTCCGACGAATCTCAGCCTTCATCTTAGCTGCGCCCGAACCGTGCTGTCCGCGGATATAAGTTGCCTTTTTCGCCTTTGTTTTCACTTTTTCTTCTCCCTTAGGCTTGTCTTTCTTACCTTTAAAGACAATGCCTCCCATAATTGCCTCTTCGATACTCATACGATAAACAGTCTTAGCATTTTTACTACTAACATTATTATTCACATTTTCAGTTACAAAGATAATTC
>AMCI01000207.1_pt1 | contig 19401 bp, 17 predicted proteins | sample 419838 | NCBI WGS metagenome assembly AMCI01 (sample SAMN01090643, study PRJNA158313) | gut metagenome
GGATAAGAAATCGAATAGCAGTCGAAAGATTGCCTTCGGCAAGTAAAAAATACGTATCTTTGCGTGTTCGGATTCCCCTGTTTGCATTCAGGTGACTATCCGGAAGTATCACGCAATCAAACACAGAAAGCAATATGAATACAGAGAAGAAACCCGTTGCTAACGAAGAAATCGTACATTTTCGTCATCAAGTCCCCATTCAGATCCGTTTCAATGATGTGGACCGCTATGGACATGTCAACAACAACTCTTATTTCTCCTATTATGACTTGGGCAAGGAAGACTACCTTCACAATGTCTTGAAAGTCGATTATGAAGATATGAACATCGTTCCTGTCATTGCCAATATCCAGGCCGACTTTATCCTCCCGATCTTTTATGGAGATCCTATCGTGGTGGAAACTCGCATCTGTCGGATGGGTAACAAGAGCTTCACTCTGGAACAGCAGGCTATCAACGAAAAACTCAATATGGTCGTGTGCCGTTGTTCGACGGTGATGGTTTGTTTCTCCTTGAAGGACCAGCAGGCTGTAGAAATCCCTGCGAGTTACCGTGAGGCCATCAGTCGTCATGAAGGAATTCAGTAAATCGTCATCTCATTATTCTATTATGGAACAACCCATCCTCTTTGTACAAGAACTGGGACAGGACCTTGATTCTTGGATGAATCAAAACGGAGCTGCCTACGACAAAGTGTTTGTCCTCATGGATCAGACCACTGAAAAGTTGTGCTACCCTTTGCTCTGTGCTGTCCCCTCCTTGCAGCATGCTCAGCCCATTGTCATCGGAGCAACCGACGTTCATAAAACATTGGATAGCGTGGTTGCTGTGTGGCAGGCCTTGGGTGAGGCCGGTGCCAGTCGCCATTCCCTGCTAGTCAATCTTGGAGGAGGCATGGTGACCGACCTCGGCGGCTTTGCTGCCTCCACTTTTAAGCGTGGCATTGATTTCGTCAATGTTCCGACTACTCTCTTGGCTATGGTCGATGCTGCTGTAGGTGGTAAGACCGGCATTAACTTCAATGGTCTCAAAAATGAAATTGGAGTGTTCAATGAAAGCCGTACTGTTGTGGTGGACACTCATTTCCTGCGCTCCCTGGATGCGGAAAACCTCCGTTCGGGGTATGCCGAGATGCTCAAGCACGCCCTGCTGAGTGATACTGCCATGTGGAAAACCCACTTGCAATTTGATTTGGATCATCCGGATTATGCGCAGTTGCAGCAGATGGTGGCGGAGAGTATTGCCGTCAAGCAGCAGGTGGTGACAGCTGACCCCCACGAAAAAGGCATCCGCAAGGCCTTGAACCTGGGACATACCGTGGGCCATGCCTTTGAAAGTCTGGCTCTGGAATTGAACCGACCCGTGCTCCACGGCTATGCCGTAGCCTGGGGACTTGTCGTAGAATTGTATATGAGCCATGTGCTTTTGCAGTTCCCTCTCGACAAGATGCGGGGAACCGCCAATTTTATCCGTGATTACTATGGCTGTTTCGATTTCACCTGTGCGCATTACGACCGTCTCTACCATTATATGCAGCATGACAAGAAGAATGTGGCTGGACAGATTAACTTTACCCTCTTGGCTGATGTCGGTGACATCCGCCTGGACTGTCATGCCGACCAGGCTTTGCTCGCTGAAGCCTTCGATTTCTTGCGCGACGCTTTGTAGTAGGGCTGTATGTCGTAGCCTCAATGAGCCATCGATAAACCGAAAAAACGATGATAAAGCATTGTATACCTGTCATTGAACGACTGTTCTCCCTTCTGGTCGTTTTCTTGCTTCTTTCCGCTACAGTCATGTGGTCCGGCCGTTTCTGGGGCAAGGATTGGCTGACTGCTGCGCAACAGCCGGGGATTTCCTTGGTGGGACAGAGCAGTCCTGTACTGCCAGCCCCAAATGTTTTGGCGCAGCTGGGGTTGGAGAGCACTCAGTTGACTCCCAGTGATTCCGCAGCCTGGCATATTGAAGTGGCAGGCGAATCGGCAGGCTATTTGGTTGCTAGCGCACCCCTAGCCCCTAAAGTTACGGGATTTTCCGGTGCCACCCCTGTCTATGTATGGTTGGACAATGAGATGACCATCCGTGATATAGTGCCTGGCGAGCATGCCGAAACTCCAGACTTCTTCCAACGGGCAGCAGCGAAAGTTTTCGGACAACTGAAAGGGCTTTCTGCTGCGAAGGCTCTGGAACAGGAGGTGGACGGTGCTACAGGAGCCACCTATAGTTCCCTCGCCCTGACGGAAAATGTGAAAGCCGTTTTGGCAACCTATGGTGAAGGGGCCGCCCTCCAACGTCAGGAACCTGCTATAGGCTGGGGGAGATTGTTGGCCATGATTGCCGTTGTGCTTGCCGGCATTCTTGTAGCTTGGCGTTTCCGGGGCAATCTAGGACTCCGTGTAACAGTTTTAGTTCTCAACGTCGGCGTCACTGGTTTCTGGTGCGGGCAGTTCCTTTCCCTCACCTTATTGCGTGGCTGGTTGACCAACGGCATAGATGTATGGCTTTATCTGCCTACCTTGATTCTTTTGGGCGTAGCCCTCATCATGCCCTATTTCGGTTTCCGCAACCATTATTGCACTTGGACCTGTCCCTTTGGCAGTTTGCAGGAATTGGCCTACCGCTTCCCCGTACCCAAACTTAAGCTCTCCTCGCGTGCCTATCGTATCATGCGGCAAGTGCGTCTGGTTCTGCTGCTGAGTTTGCTTGCCCTCTTATGGATGGGCTATGGCCTCTTCCTTTTGGATTACGAGCCCTTCAGTGCCTTTCTCCTCACCGCAGCAGCCCCAGCCGTTATGGGAATGGCTGGCGGTATAGTCCTTCTTAGCCTCTTTGTTCCCCAGCCCTGGTGCCGTTGCTGTTGTCCGATTGGTGCTTTGTTGAATTTGGCAGAACAGGATAAATAAAAAAACTTCCGATTATGAACAAGTATAAGATTGTAAGTTTGGTGTTGGCTATTGCCCTTTTGGGCACCTTGGCCCGTCTGGTTTGGGTCAGTCATTCCCATCCGACCTCCGTATCGCCTGTCAAGGCCGACCGCATGGTTGTTTTGGAAAACATCCTTTCTCGAAAGAGTGTTAGGAGTTTTATGGAAAAGGAAGTGTCACGTGAACAGTTGGATACTCTGGTGCGTGCAGCTATGGCTGCTCCAACCGGTAGGGATATGCGCCCATGGAAATTCATTATCCTCGATGACCGGGAAGTCATGGACAGTTTGGCCGTCCGTCTGCCTTATGCCAAAATGCTGCAAGAAGCGCCTGCTGCAATCTTGGTGTGCGGCGATATGCAGGTCACCGATGCGCAGGGCAAACCTTCAGGCAACTGGGCCTTCGACTGTTCTGCTGCCAGCGAAAATCTTTTATTGATGGCTGAGGCAATGGGATTGGGAGCGGTTTGGACTGGTGTCTACCCCTACGAAGATCGTTTGCAGACGGTCAAGGAGGCTTTGGGCTTGCCGGAACATATCATTCCCCTGAATCTCATTCCTGTAGGTTATCCCAAGGGAGAAACAAATCCCAAGGACAAGTATAATTCTGATAATATATCCTACAACACTTGGTCTTCAATGAGGTAGTGTATAGGTCAAAATAAAAGCGGTAGTCCTCATGACAGGACTGCCGCTTTATTTTGTGTTGTAGGCTTATTTTTTGTTCATTTCCACAATGGTAGTCGGAGGAAGTTCGCTGTTGCGTCTTTCTGTTTCTTTGACTACCGCCTCGGCGAGGTTGCGGAAAGCGATGCCCGTCATGCTGTCACCATTTACGGCAGCAGGTTCGCCTTCGTCACCACTTTCGCAGATGCTCTGTACCAAAGGAATCTGTCCCAAGAGTGGCACATTCATTTCTTCAGCCAGGCGTTTTACTCCTTCTTTACCGAACAAATAGTATTTGTTTTCTGGTAATTCTGCAGGAGTAAACCAAGCCATGTTTTCCACCAAACCTAAGATAGGCACGTTGACTTTCTCGTTTTGGTACATGTCGATACCCTTGCGTGCATCAGCCAGAGCCACATTCTGTGGAGTAGAAACAATGACCGCACCGGTGATGGCGAGGTTCTGCAAGAGTGTGAGGTGGATATCGCTGGTTCCTGGAGGTGTATCGAGGATGAAATAATCCAGTTCTCCCCAGTCGGCATCAGCGATCAACTGCTTCAGTGCATTGGAAGCCATACCACCTCTCCAGAGTGTTGCCGTGTCCGGATTGACGAAGAAACCAATGGACAACATCTTGACGTTGTATTTCTCTGCCGGGATGAGGAGCTGTCGGTTGTCTTTCATTTCAGCGAAGATACGTTCTGCCTCCATGTGGAACATCTTAGGCATGGAAGGACCGAAGATGTCGGCATCGAGGAGACCTACCTTATAGCCCAACTGAGCCAAGGCCACGGCGAGGTTGGCGGCTACCGTACTTTTACCGACACCACCCTTACCAGAACTTACGGCGATGACATTCTTCACCTGCGGCAGCATTTTGCCGGGTTCAGGACGCATGGCTTGCAGTGTCTTAATGTTGATGGTCACCTTGACGTCTTTATCAACATAGGTATGGATGGCCGTTTCCGCTGCCTTTACGACAGATTTCATGAAAGGGTCGGTGGATTTTTCGAAGATGAGCGAGAAAGATACGTTCATACCGTCAATGCGGAGGTCGTCCTCCATCATCTCCGCTTCAATCAAGTTCTTTCCAGAACCAGGGTAACGCACGGTTGCCAGTGCGTCGGTAATCAGTTTGGGATAAATCTGTAACATATTGTATATGATTTACTTTTAAATTCGTTTTGTCTATGTTCACCTTTCCTATTTGCTCTTTTCCAGTCCCGAGCGCTTGGAGCGGTTGTAGCTGCGGTAGTCGTCGAGTTCGATTTCCACATCCGGTTCTACGAGTTCGCCCGTTTGCGGCAGGTGGAATTTGAGGTATTTGATGCTTAGTCCGCGTGACAGCCATTGCTGTTCGTAATAGGTCTGGATGCCAAGAATCTTCTTTACTTCCTCATCCTTTTCCGCTTCCAGCGTATGGTAGAGATCAGAAGTTTTGAAATCCACCGGTAATTGGTTAGCTTCTACCATATAGTTTGTATAGGTGAAAAGGAAGTTGGAGTCGGTCTTGAGATGAATCAAACCATTGTCCTGCATGAATTTGCGGTAGCGCTCCAAGAAGAAGGTAGACGTCAGGCGCTTAGTCACCTTTTTCATTTGCGGGTCAGAGAAGGTGAGCCATATTTCTGCAACTTCGCCTGGTGCAAAGAAGCGTTCGATAAATTCGATGTGCGTTCTCAGAAACGCCACATTCTTCATGCCTGCCTGCAAGGATTCGGTCGCTCCGGTCCACATGCGGGCTCCTTTGATATCAACCCCGATGAAGTTCTTTTCGGGATAGAGTTGTCCCAATCCCACGGTGTATTCTCCTCTACCGCATCCCAGTTCAAGTACGATAGGGTTATCGTTGTGGAAAAAATCTTTGTGCCAGTTGCCCTTGAGTTGGAAGTTAGCTTCCTCCAAGGCGGAGAAAGGTGCTTCAAAGACATGCGGGTAGGAGGCCATGTCTGCGAATTTGGAGAGTTTATTCTTGCTCATTATCTAATATTTTATTGACTTCTTTTTCTACTTTCAAAAGACGAGACTTGCAAAATTTCAGCAGTTCCTGTGCTTCTTTGAGTTTGGTGCTGAGTTGGTCTATCTTAAGATTGCCCTGTTCGAAACCTGCGACAATGATTTCCAGTTGTTGCATGGCTGCTTCGTAGGTGATATTTTCTTTTTCTTTCTTCATATCTTACTAAGTTTAGGTGGTTAAAGGAAAGTCCCTTTCAGGCATCGACGGTACTGGTAACCTTGCCTTTGGCAAACTGGGTAGTAATCTTGTCGCCCGCCTTCAGTTGTGCTGCATTTCTGACGACTTTTCCGTTGCAGGTAGTCAGGGTGAAGCCCATTTGGAGCATTCTTTCCGGTCCTGCCAGCTGCAGGTGTTTTTCCAGGTGATTGATGTGCAGTTTCTCCTGGCTTAATTGTTGTTGAACTGCCCGTTCCAGTCTTTGCGGTAGGGTGTCCAGTTGGTAGTGCTGGTGTAGTAGCAAGGCGTTGGCGCGCATTTCCAGCTGTTTGGTCAGGCGCAGAAGCCTCTCTCTCTGTTTACCGGTATACTGAGTGGCAGCATGCTGAAACCGTCTGGCGTTTTGTTCGAAGCGGAAGCGCTCCTGCTCCAGACGTCGGATGACTGCTTCGTTGAGCTCATCTTCCAAATGTCGGACCTCCTCCAGTTCATCCCGTTGACGTTCAATGAGAAAAGCCGCGACGGCAGTTGGAGTTTTCAGTCGGGTATGCGCCACCATATCAATGACGGTATCGTCGCGTTCGTGTCCGATACCCGTCAGTATTGGAAGTGGGAACTGCGCCACATTGGATGCCAGTAGATAGGTGTCGAAGCCGTTGAGATCGCTCACCGCCCCACCACCGCGGATAATTACCACAGCATCCCATTGTTCCATTTCTGCCGCAATTTGGTTGAGAGCCGCAATCATCGTCTCTTCGATGCGTTCACCCTGCATGACCGCAGGAAAAAGTTGGGTCGTAAATCGAAATGGAGTTTGTTCCAGTTGATTGCAGAAATCCCCGTAGCCAGCTGCCGTACTGCTGGATATGACAGCAATGCGCGACAGCAGGCGCGGCAGTTCAAGTTCTTTGTTCAGCGTGAGCACCCCGTCGTCCTCCAGCTGTTTTAGGATTTCCTTTTTCCTTTTGGCTAAATCTCCCAAAGTATAGGTGGGGTCAATGTCTAGAATATTGAGAGAATAGCCATAGAGTTCATGGAAGGTAACTTGGGCCGACACCAGCACTTTTATGCCTGCTTGCAGGCGCTGCCCTGTCTGTTGCTCAAAGTCCTGCGCAATGAGTTGATAATTGTTGCGCCAGATGTTTGCCCTGGCTTTGGCAATAATCATATTGCTGCGTTCTTCCTTTTCTACAAACTCCAAATAGCAGTGCCCGTTGTTCGCCACACGCAGTTCACTGATTTCTGCAGCGATCCAGTATTCCTGTCTGAATGTGTAGTCCAGTGCTTCGCGCACGAGGTGATTGAGTTCGAAGAGCGATAGCGGTTCCATGTGTTATTTGCTTTTGAGTAGGTTATAGGCTTTCCACAAATCGGGTATGCCAAATCCATAAATATTGTCTGGATGATCTGTCCGGTCTCCTGTTTGTCGGATGACCTCGATGAGGCTTGTCGGAGCTTCTAGCGGGAAAGCCTGCAAGAGGCAAGCGATTCCGCCACAGAGAATCGGTGCGGAGAAACTCGTGCCGTTGGCAAAGGTTAGGTTTCCGTAGCAATTCAGTACAGCGACATCCTCTCCCATAGCCATGACATCTGGTTTGATGCGATTGTCTGCCGTATTTCCCACCGAGGAAAAGTCCGCATTCTGTTGTTGTACATTCACGGCTCCTACGGTAAGGATAGCTTTGGCATCGGCAGGGAAGGTGATCTTCTTCCAAGTTCCGCTCCCCTCATTTCCAGCGCTGCTGATTAATAGGATCCCCCGGCTTGCTGCCATTGAGGCACTGCGGCTGTTGAGGGCCGTCTCTCCGTTGAGGTCGCGGTATTGGTAGCGGTCATTGGGATTGTCGAAATCGCAATAGCCCAGAGAGGTTGTCACGAGATCTACGCCCAGACTGTCGGCATGCTCCAGTGCGGCGCACCAGTTGTCTTCCTCCACCAGGTGTTCAGACTCATTGTCTTCGCTGACCAGAAGGTAGTAGAAGGCATCAGGAGCCGTGCCCACCATATAATTGGGAAGCTGAGCAGCCATACACGATAAGACCATCGTGCCGTGTTGCTGGGGTTCTTCATAAACCCCGACATTGGGATGCACGAAATTCTTGGTGCCCAAGATATGGCAGGGACTCAGACCGGCGATACAGTCGGCATTGTAGAAGCCGCCGTCGATGACCGCAATGCTGACCCCCTTCCCCATGAGCCCCTGCTGGTGGAGGCGCGGCACATTGAGCATGGCCGCCTGGGCATAACCGTCGCCATAGAGACTGTCCTGTTCGTAGCGCAGGTTTTCCACAATCTTGTGGCGGTCGTCTTTCGGATAGACCAAGACGCTGTCGGGACTCTCCCATACTTTTTTTACCTGCTGTACGAAGGTGATGGCCTGGAGTTTTCTGACGAGAGTGGAATCCGTTGTTTCAATTACAGCGGTATTGTTCCATTTGCTGCAGTTATGGATCTTGAATCCCTGCTGGCTCAGATATTTTAAGTAGGGCGGAGAGACTGGAAGGTCATATTCATCCACCTTGATTTTGAGTTTTCTTCTGCGTTCCAAGGCCTTGGGCGAGAGAAAGGCTTCCGGGTGCCTGAGGGAAAAATGGCTGTTTTTCTTGTCAGTGAAGTAGACCCGGTAGCGGAAAGACTTTTCCGGATGTATAAAGTAGGGAAGTGCATCCTGTGCCCATCCCGCACAAAAAACTATCCAGCAGAAGAGGCAGAGTAAACTTTTCATGTTATTGTGATTACGGGTTAGGGAGCTGAGGGCGGAAGATAGGCACCGATGCCTTTTTGCGAACAGATGATGGCACCGCCCACCAGTCGCTTTCCGATATAGAACACCGCACTCTGTCCTGGCGTTACGGCGCTGACCGATGCCGGTGTCCTCACCAGTACTTTTCCGTCCTCTAGACGTTCCACCTGGCATCTGACTGGCTGGCTGTGGTAGCGGATTCGAACGGTAAGGTCCTGACTTTTGTAAAATTCTTCAGCATCGACGATTTCTAGTTGGTCGACAAAGAAAGCTGTGGTCTTCAAGTCTTCTTCTGTACCCAGCACGATGGTGTTTTTGTCGGCATTCAGACGGAGTACATAGGCAGGATAGCCCAAGGCGATGCCCAGACCTTTGCGTTGGCCAACAGTGTAAAAGGGAACGCCTTTGTGGAAACCCAGTTTTTTTCCTGTGGCATCTACATAGCAGCCGTTGTCCACTTGTTCTGCCAAATCCGGACATTGCTGTTTCAAAAAATCGCGGTAGTCATTTTCAACGAAGCAGATTTCCATAGACTCAGCCTGCTGGGAGGTGCTTACCAGTCCCTTGCTGTCGAGATATTGTCGCACTTCCGGCTTCTCCATCTTTCCCAAAGGGAACAAACAGCGACGCAGGGTGGTTTGGGGTACGCGCCAAAGGAAATACGACTGATCCTTGCGCAGGTCGTCGCCCATGAGCAGATAGGTATGACTGTTGTGTTCTTCTGTCTTGACATAATGACCTGTAGCCATCCACTGGCAACCGAAACGGTCAGCCAGTTCTCTCAAGAGGCGGAACTTGAACATTCTGTTGCAGAGTACGCAGGGGTTGGGCGTTCTGCCTGCCTTGTATTCATCGAGGAAATATTGTACAATGGATTGTCGAAACTCTGTTCGTGTATCAATGACATGGTGTTCTATTCCCAATTTTTGGGCCAACTGTTGGGCTTTGACGATAAAGTCCGGTTGGTCGTTGCCCGCTGTAAACTGTTGCGGCAAATCCCACACGCGCATCGTCATTCCTATGACTTCATAACCTTGTTCTTGCAGCATGAGACATACGGCGGAACTGTCTACTCCGCCCGACATAGCTACGAGTACTTTTTCTTTTGACATAATCTTTAATAGGGTGTGAGGTTGTACGATGAATGGTATTTCTCCTCAGCAAAGTTACAAATTTATCGCTGATTCTCGGACACTGCAACAAAAACTCTGTGACTTTTTTTGGCGTGCGGACGAAAGCCTCCAATCTGTTTCTGCAGTGAACTTGTTTCTACATTCAATCAGTATCTGAGGTCAAACTCTTCGCTCGTTGATTTCGGTTTGTCGCTTTCTGCTAAAACTGATAAAGCAAGCCCAAGCGGGTTTCGAAAGTCTTGTAAGTAACGTCCGGATGGTGGGCATAGTGAGTTTGACGGTAGTAATACGAACTTTCGATGTTGGCCTTGAAATGCGGATTGAGTTGGAGTTCGATGATAGGGTTGATTACTGCCAGCATCACGTTGCCCTTATCGCCCTGTGCGTTCAGGTGGAGAGGGTCAACGGTTTCCAAGTCTTTGTGCTCGTAGCCCTTCCAGCTAAAAATGTGGTAGAAACCCAGGTTGAGCGCAAAGAGTCCGTGCTTTCCGAAGTTCATAATCGTATTGTTCTTGATGCTGTAGCCGCTTCCCATGTTGTAGTTGCGGTCGATGATGTTGTAATAGTCCGTCAGACTGCCGCCCAAGAGAATGCCGCTCACAAAGATGCGTTGTTCGAGGTTTACTAAACTGTTTACCTGTGGATATTGGTAGATGATTCCCGGACCTAGGCTAGCCGCTTCTGATATCTTGTAGGGGATGCGGCCCGAACCATCGATGACCTCTTCTGAATCGTAGTAGTTGAAATGTTGGAAGAAACCGAAGAGCATGTTGACATCGGTAGAGGTATCGAAGGTTGTGCTCCATAGTTTTCCCATCAGGTTGATTTGGTTGATCAACGGCTGATTTTTGGACAGTCCAAGAGAAAAGCGTCCCGTGAAGTAATCGTAGGGCTGATTGTTCTCGCAGTCGAAGGCGTTGCCGTATTGCATACGGATATCGACATAAGGATTATGCTCCCCGCGGAAGAGATGGTTGTCGTCCGCTAGATAGCGGTTGCCTATTCCAATAGAAAAGGTGACCGGAATTTTCTCATAGTCGTGGTAACGGTAGTACTGGTGGCGCACCTTCCACATGTCGCCCGAAATCATACGGTTCAGTCCGCGCATTGGACAAATCAGCGTACCTAAAAATTCGCGGGTGAAGCGGGCGAAGCCCCGTTTGGAATCGTCCAGCACCAGTGAGGAAAGTCTGTGGGTCATTTCTCCCAATGCGATACCACCGATGGTTGTGGCTACGAGGTCGTTGATGGCAGGTGGCTCTACTTCCGCTGCGATTTCCCACATCAAGCTACCCCCTAGCGCATAGGGAGCTGATTCCCAAAAGTTGAGTCCGTTGCTGCGTGCTGCATTGAAGTAGAGGTTGCCGTGGTAGGGGTGGGCAAAAAGGTTGGTGGAGAATTGGTCGTTGTCCCAAACGAAGCCGTTCTTGATGTTGCGGCGAACAGACTTCCAACTGATTTTGGCGAAGTCCTCGTTCATGATGTAGCGGTCGAAGGCCCAAACGCCGACATTCATCCCTACCGTACCCAAAATAGCTTTTCCATAGTGTTTCTTCTGTCTGCTAGGATCGTTGAAGGCAAATAGTGAGTCGCGGGAGAAGGAGGAGTAGGACGAATAGCTGGACGGAAAGGTCAGTTGGGTATGGAGGTCGTTGAGTGTAAGGGGGAGGGTAGGGGGAACTTTGCTGTATGCGGTGAGGCACATCAAACTGGTTCCGAGCAGTATTTTGATAGTCATGCAGTACAGGATATTAATTACGGATTCGTTAAATGAAGCCATTGTGGAAGACGGGGATCGTTCAATCCCTTTTATTTAGAAGAGGATGACCCCAGCTTCGAAGATGGGTTTCTTTTCATACACCTTATTGCGGTTATAGTAGCGTGTGATGCTGTAGCCGGTTGAAGCAAAGAGGTGCAGTTTTTTGCGCAACCGATATTCTATATTGACTCGTCCTTGAAGAGAGTACATGCGTTCCGGTGTGGTTGCATCCTCGTTTTCAAAGTTCTCGATATGGAAATAACCGAAGTCACCGCTCAATTCAAGTTTGGGCAGCAGTTGGTGGAAGAATCCGGCGCGATAGAAGAGGCAGCCTGAGAATTTATCGTTAAGGTCGAGGTAGTGTGTGCCGAAGCCCATGGCCGTATAGGTGAAGCGGTTTTTGAAACGCACCGCTACATTAGTCTTGCTCATATTGCCACCGTAGAAAAGTAGTTGGATGCGCGTACTGGGGGTGATGTTCACTAGTCCGACCTTGTGGGCGGTAGAGTCCTTGCTATGGTTGATGACACCAATCTGTACTCCCTCCACTTTTCCGGTGCAGAGATTGAGCAGGCCGATTTGTACTCCTCGCACTGATCCAGCATAGTTGCCCGGTGCCAATTGCACTCCTTTGAATTCGCCCTGACAGATATTCGTGATACCCGAGAGCTGTAGCGCCTTGTCTGCCTTGACGGCAATATTGGCTGCCCCGCAAAGCTGCATACCCGTGAGGTTCTGGATAGCATTGTTACTGATGCCTGCCAGTTGTAGCCCTTTGACGCGTACCCCAACATTGCCGACTGCTGCCAGTTGCAAACCATAGACATTTCCCGAAGTAAGGTTCATGATTCCCGCGAGGTTCACTCCACGGGTGTTGTCTCCAGTGATGTTGGAGATTCCAGCAATCTGTACACCGGAGAACATATCATTGGAGATATTCATCAGGCCGCTCAGCATGCAGCCATAGGAATTGTCGCCTGCAATATTTGAGATACCGCTGATTTGTAGTCCAACGGCATTGTTTTGTGTGATATTGGTTAAACCTGAAATTTGGAGACCATTCATATCATTGCGCACTGTACCCGATAGCAGATTCAGTCCACATCCCTCCAGTCGGTAGATATTCGACATCAAACCCAGGTTGAAGTGGGTCGTATTGCCGTTGCGGGTGTAGAAAGGTAGGTTGACCGAAAGGTTCGGTCCCTTTTTTGTTGGGTTATCTTTTATATTTTTCGCAGTGCGTTCGTAATTTTGCGCATCCATAGAAGTGGTGATGCTGCATATCCCCAAGAGGATTAGGGTGGTTAATCGGTAGAGGAACTTCATATTATTAATAGGTAGGGGTTAGGGAGTAGAGAGTAGCAGAGCAAAGACTTAGTGCTGGCTGCCCAAATACAAGCGCATCTTTTGGAAGTCGAAGATAAGTTTCCCAGTTTTTTTCATTAAGTAGGCCGCACTGATGGTACCTGCTGTTCGAGTTGCTGCTATTTTCGACAGTTCTTTTGGTGTCCAGTCTTTTTCCGGAAGTAAGAGATTGTCGATACGGAGCGAATTTTGAGCGCCATAGTTATAGCCCATATTGGTCAGCTCAAATGTAGGGAAGGTGCCTTCTGCCTCTGTTTCTATCTGCCAACCGTGGTTGTAGCAGAGCGGAGCGCCTCCATAACGGGATGCGAGCGGTTGTGCATCGAGGGTCAAGGCATGACGACTAATTGAGAGTCCTGCCAAATGGCGGAGATTGTCCCAGCCCAAGAGGATGCCCTTCCCTTTGCCTGGCAGGAGGCGTAAGAGTGGCGATTTTTTGGACAGGATGATGCAGTGCACCTGCTGGATGGTGATGCCGTTGCAGTCGATGGCGGGGATGAGGCCATAGGTTTTTCCGTCGTAGTCCCCCAAGTCTTTTACTTTGAGCTTTTTGGCTTGCTGTTCAGAAATATAGGTGTTGGGTTGGAAGATGTCGAAGCGTGTCTTAACAGTTTTCCCATTGACCTTGACCTCCGCAGTTTGGTGACTATCGCAAGTTAAAGTAGCAGATGAACCGGAATTTGATAATTGCGTAGGAGGGTATTGGGCGTATAGTCCGCATAGTGTGGTGAGTCGCTTTACCGCTTCCTTGGATTGGGTATTGTCCGTTTCCTTTTGTAGTAGATGTTCTCCTAAAGTTTGGGCATCATGATATTGACCGGAGAGGAAAAGCGCCTCCAGTTCAGTATACGCATCGTAGAAGTCGCTTTTGCTGTCGCGGAGTTGGTGAACCAGCTGTACTACGGCTTGCGGTTGGTTGTTTCCCATAGCCAAAAGCATTTTCAAGAACTGCTCTTCGGAAGTGTCAAGTAGGTTGCCGGCGGTCAGAGCATAGAAATTGCGGCGCAGGTATAGTTTGTCTGTTGTATGGCAGAAATTAAGACGGGTCGGGTTGTAGGGGATAAAGTTGCCCACTCGTAACTGCATGGCATTGAAGTCCAGCACAACGGAGTCGTAGTTGCGGAAAAAAGGAAGTCCTAAGATACCGCAGTATTGGTTGGGGCAGTCTTCCGTCAGAATAGGATTGCGCATTTGGATTTTCTGTTCGCCCAAATCGAGGAGAATATTAGGGCTATCAGTTGGGATGCTTTCATGGCAAGAATAGTCCAAAACATTTCGCGGGCTGTTGGGAGTCAAGCGGAAAGTTCGGATTTTTTCATTCCACTTACCCAAGAGTCGCAAGCTTCCTAGGTTGTTCAAGTACAGTTGCGGGTGCTTGACTTCTGGTTCCTTGGATTGTGCGGCCGACGTAGCTTTTGGGAAAATTCGGATTTTCTCCGGTAACAATTCAATTTTCCCTAAACTGATTAGTTCGTGCAACCCCAGGGTACAGTCGAAGAATGTTATTGGCTGATAGGCCTCGTGCACTATTAAAGTCAAGATGTTATGATATTGTACGGCACCTAAACGTAAATCTTCGACAATGGCAGGACTCACCGCAATGGTTTGCCCCTCGAAAGCCACTTGAAGAGTATCTGGCTCTACAGAAAGTTGGAGCTGTCGCGCCATCTTTTCCGAAATCAGAGTATAGGGCTGTTCGGTATTCAGATTGAAAAGCAAGGGTTTGCTCCCGTTGATTTGTACGGGCAAGAGTAAGGGCCATTCGTAGGTGGTTGCGATGGAACAGCCGTTGTCCGGCAGGATAATCTTCGGTTGGGGGTAGTTGCTGAAGCGGTGGATGAGGCGCTGGTAGGGTGCGAGAACCGCTTCGGAGGCTGCTCCTATTCTTTGAGCCCTATCGATCCATTCCTGCAATGCTTTCCATTGGCAATGAATGGCAAGTGTCTGACTCACCGTCAGCATACACTGGGCAAGTGTCTCTGTATCCAAAGAATCCGCAAATTGTTCTACAAGGATGTGTCCACAACGGATTACCTTTTCGGTGTCGTGAAAGGCTTGCGCCAAAGTATAGTCACTCCATGTGCGTTCGAAAGGCCCCACCCGATCTTTGAGCTTGGGATAAATCTTGCTTAGTTCGTAGATCTTGTTGAGGTCGTTGAGTTGCAGCAGTTGTGCGCGGGCACTTTCTCCCTGCATTCGTTTCGCCTTTTTCAAGTAGTTTTGCAGCGTGTACAGACTTGAATCCTTTAAACGTTTGCGTTGGAATTGTTTGATTTCCTGACTGCAGAACGTAGCCAGTTCATCGTATCTTCCCAATTGTCGCAAACCTTCCGCCTTCAGCTCTGCTAACGAAAGATTCGTCTTCGAACTGATTTGCTTGGGGTACCAGATTCTCAGCGTATCAATACATTCCAGCATTCGTTCGTAGGCCTTGTCATGGTGTGTGATAGCAGCTTCGCAATAGAGGCGAACGTAATTGGGCATTTCCTCCTTGTGGTCACGGTAGGTAGTTTTTAATGCACCGATTCGGTTGTCCGTAGCATATTGTGTAGCGGCGTTTACGATAGAATCTAGGTCTTGTGCCTTTGCTGGTAAGCAGAAGAGCAAGCCAGTCAACAACCAAGCGCCCACGTGGGGCAGAAAGCCTCTTGTTTTTATATGAATAATGTATTGTTTCATGTCGTTCCTATCTTGGATTTCAGCCGTATGGCAGTTTGTCGGCTGCAAATATCGAAAAAAAAGTGTAGCTGCCATCGTTAAAACCGTTTTTCATTGGCTTTCCGCTCGTTTTCTCTTGTTTTTTCAGCGGTTAGGCGTTCTTCAAGCCATGGAAATAATTTTTCTTTTGCTTTTTAGGTGGAAAAACGGGATATTTTGGGATGGAATACAGTTGAGCGGCACTGGCTGATAACCTTTTGGGGCATGTGCAGGAAGTTTTGTTGCCTTGTCCGAAATATACGATCGCATCTTACATATCGTTGAGTAGTTATTTATATAGTATACAAATACACAGAATGGGATCGGAAGAATGAGCAAAAGGACATTAATTGCTTGTTGCCGGTACAAAAAACAGCGGTTTGAAAGCATAACCGTTAGCAAAACCTAACGAAAAGTATGCTTTCTCCTGTATTTCTTAATTATTTTTACATTTATAATGTATTAAGAACATAAATTGGTATTATTTTTTACGGGAAAATTTGTTGCGGTTGTATAAAATGATTACCTTTGCTGCAAACTATCAGAGTAAATAGTAGTGTAGAAAACCATTCTGCTCATGTAAAATTCTAAAACCTAATAACTTAAATTCAAAAACTTTAATTTACAAAACAATGGCAACAACAAATGTTAATGCACCTAAGGGTGCTGCTAAGCCTAAGGCTCAGTCTGGCTTCAAGGGTATCAAACAGGGTATCTGGGTAATCATCATCTGTGCAATCGCAGCACACTTGCTTTTCTACTTCGGTGCAGGTAGCGCAGCAAACTTTAAGGGTGGTGCAGAAACTCTTGGTGCTGATTTCGTATGTATGATGGAAGGTGACACTCACCCAACTCCTGCTAACTTGATTGGTACAGTTTATCTCGGTGGTTTCATCGTGCCTATCATTTGGTCTTTGTTCCTTACAGTAGCAGCTTTCTGTATTGAACGTTTCTTCGCAATCCGTTCAGCTTACGGTACTGGTTCTTTGGCTAAGTTCGTTGCTGAAATCAAGGCAGCTCTCTCTGCAAACGACCTCGCAAAGGCTCAGGCTGTATGCGACAAGCAGCAGGGGTCTGTAGCTAACGTAGTAGGTGCTACTTTGAAGACTTACAAGATGGTAGAAGAAGATGCTTCTTTGACTAAGGAACAGAAGGTTCTCGCTATCCAGAAGTCTTTGGAAGAAGCTACTGCATTGGAAATGCCTATGATGCAGGAAAACTTGCCAATCATTGGTTCTATCGTAGTCCTCGGTACATTGACCGGTCTTCTCGGTACCGTTATGGGTATGATCAAGTCTTTCCAGGCTATGTCTGCTGAATCTGGTGGTGCTGACTCAACTCAGTTGGCAACAGGTATCTCTGAAGCCTTGGTAAATACAGCTTCTGGTATCGCAACTTCTCTCTTGGCAGTTATTAGCTATAACTACTATACTAATAAGATTGACCGTTTGACTTTCAGTCTTGATGAAGTAGGTTTCTCTATCGTATCAACATTTAACGCAACTCACTAATCATAAACTAGGTAAATAAGAAATGGGACGTTTTAAAGTCAAAAAACAAGACATGCACATCGATATGACACCGATGAGCGATGTCATGGTCCTGCTGCTTACCTTCTTTATGCTTACTGCAACATTTGTTAAGGATGAACCTGTAAAGGTGAACACTCCTGGATCTGTTTCAGAAATTAAAATTCCTGAAAGCAATTTGTTGACTATCTTCGTTGAAAAGAACGGAAAGGTATTCATGGCTATGGATTCTCCCGCGAACATGATGAAGTTAGGTAAGCAAATGACCGAAAGTGGTTCACTGTCATTAAACGATCAACAGTTGAAGGTGTTCTCTGAAGTACCTATGTTTGGTACTCCGCTGAACGTAACCACCGGCTGGTTGGCTGCAAGTGACAAGAACGGTATTTTGGTGAACGATCCAAAGGCGGGTATTCCTTGTGATAGTGTGAACGACGAATTGAAGGTTTGGGTTAAAGCAGCCCGTACCGCTTTGGGTGAAGGTCAGAAAGATATGCGTATCGCAATCAAGGCTGACGCTACAACTTCATACAAGGTCATTAAAAATGTGATGAATTCTCTCCGTAGTATTCACGAAGACCGTTATAATTTGATAACCTCTCTTAAAGCAGTGGAGAATTAATTTAGAATGTTATGGCAAAATCTGGAAATAGTAAACAGAAAAAGATGGATGCCCGTGTCGACATGACTCCTATGGTCGACATGATCATGTTGCTCGTGACATTCTTTATGCTCTGTACAACTCTTCTTAAACCTCAGACCATGGAAATTGCCATGCCTTCTGATAAAGACGACTTGAAAGATGAGCAGAAGAACCAGGCTAAGGCAAGTGAGGCTATTACAATTTTAATTGATAAGGAGAATACGATCTATTACTTCGAAGGTAAGCCTGAAGAAGCTACGCTGAACAAGACTTCCTATGGTAAGGATGGTATCCGTGCGGTTCTTCTCCACAAGAACCAGAATGCAAAGAAGCAGGTTGATGCTTTGAAGCAGGAATTCGCTCTCAAGGAGAAGAACGATGATACTCAAGCAGAATTTAAGAAGCGTCTTTCTGAAATCAAAAATGCCAAGGGTACTCCTACCGTTGTCATCAAGGCTTCAGACGAGGCTACTTATTTGAACTTGATTGATGTACTCGACGAGATGCAGATTTGCAACATCGGTAAATATGTGATTGATAAGTTCGCTGATTATGATCGTGCCATGATTGATGGTACGGCCAATGCAGGCGGAGCGCAAAATTAATATAAGTGAAGTATAGATATGTCTAAAATTGATTTGGTATCACGCGAGTGGTGTGAGATCGTCTTTGAGGGACGTAACAAGGCGTACGGAGCTTATCGTTTGCGTTCAAAAGCCGGTGTGCGTAACTTAAAGGCGTTGATAACTCTCTTCATCATCATGGGTGCCATTGCAGTCCTCGTGATCACTCAGGCTTTGGTGTCTGAAATGATCCGTCCTGATGGTTCAGAAATGGTAACCGATGAAATTACTAAGCTCTCTGAATTGGAGCAGAAGAAGGAAGAGAAGAAGGAGGAAAAGAAGAAAATCGAAATTGAATACGAAAAGCCTCAGATCGAAAAGGTCAAGGTGAAGGCCTCTATCCAATTTACAGTTCCTAAGATCGTCGACGACGACAAGGTCGAAGAGGGTAAGGAAGTAAAGAGCCAGGAAGAAGTCACAAAGAGTAGCATTTCTATTGCTGCCCAGGACTACGAAGGCGATGGTGAAGGCGGTATCAATATTGATGACTTGAAGGAAAACCAGGTTGCTGGTGGTACAGACGTTCCTCAGGAAGAAGAAGTTCTTGATAATGCTATCGTAGAAGTTCAGGCTTCTTACCCAGGTGGTGAAGCTGCTCTTTTGAAGTTTGTCGCTGAGAATCTTAACTATCCTAGCATTGCTATTGAGCAGGATTTGCAGGGTACAGTATTGGTTCGTTTCCGTGTTGAAAAGGACGGTTCTGTAGGTAAGATTGTCATCAAGAAGAGTCTCTCTAAGGAATGTGACCAGGCTGCAGCGGATGTAGTTTCTAAGTTGAAGCGATTTATTCCAGCTAAACAGCAGGGACATCCGGTACCAGTTTGGTTTACCCTTCCTATCCGATTCATGATCAACTAATTCTTGATCTCTTCAAAAATAAAAGGTTGGATGTGCAAGCATCCAGCCTTTTTTTGTTTTAGCATAGAAACAGTCCTAAGAAATCCAAAGTATTAAGCTATCTGTTTTTTGTATAGGACGACTACAGTCAGGTGGCTTCCCTATTCCTTCAGAAGTGTATAAGGTTGCTGTGTCCTTCTCTTATGTGCTTTCCCGTTTGCGGTTTGTCGCCCTACTATGCACCTATTGTAATTCTTCAGTATCTTTTCGTTCCTAATCTGATTTTCTCAAGCCCCCTTTATTTATGAAC
>AMCI01000218.1_pt1 | contig 19346 bp, 13 predicted proteins | sample 419838 | NCBI WGS metagenome assembly AMCI01 (sample SAMN01090643, study PRJNA158313) | gut metagenome
ATAATTAACTAATACCGCTGCAAAGATAGATGTTTTTGTTTTTTTGTTCATTGATTTATGTCAAAAACATTTCATAAACAGGATGTGTCTGAATTATCGGTATTGTTTCAATGTTGTGAATCGGTCTTTTTTTCAGTTTTTTCTTCCATCTTTTTCAAGATGAATTTTTTCTTTAAAAGGGCTTCTTCCTGATTTTTCTTTATTTCAGTGATGGCCGAAAGAGTCTGAGCTAGTTGGTAAATGTCATAAGCAGCTTGACGGTCGGCTGCAGTCATACTGGTGGTATAAGGGTGTTCTCCCTGATAGTTTACACGTAGATTTTTGTCTTTGTGGAGGCAAATAAAACTGATGACACTTCCATCAGCGCCTAATTTGTATTCGGCTTTTTCTATTTTTTCTCCTAAATCACTGGTTTCATAGCTGTCTGTTGAGGCAGGGGTTTCAGCAAAGCTTCCATCAGGGGCTGTCACTTTTACGGCGATGTGGTGGATGGGTCGTTTCCCGCAATAGATGGAGGTCATGCTCATCAGGCCGGTTTCATCCACTTGGAAGCGTAAATAGCTGCGGTGCAGATTCTTTTCCAATACTTGAGAGGGTACCAGATAGTTGCCTACTTCCTGATATTCGCTGTCTTTTTCAAGCACGAATTTTTTCCGGATGGTTGCCAGATCTGCTTGCTTTTCATTAAGCATACTGTCCAGATAGGCCAGAGAGTTTTCTTGTTCTTTCAGTTCCACTTCCTGCATGAGCCGGATACTAGCCTTGCGTGTTTCAAAAGCTTTCGGATAGCATATCTTAATGCTGTCTATTAGGTTTTTGACAGTATTGTAATCTCCTTGTTCATAGGCTGAACGGGCTGCTTGAAGTTGTTCGTTAGCTTTTTTCTCTACATTTTCACAGGCCAGGAATGTGCAGCAGACACAGGCCAGAAACAGTATTTTTTTCATATTTTCAAGTATTTGAGTTTCGCCGCAAAAATAGCAATAATATCGGTGAAAAGACGTATCTTTGCAAACTAATTACCGATAAATTGATATGATAGAGTTGACTGCAGAGGAGCTGAAACAGCGTTTCAGCGAACCGATTTTCCATAAGATTTCCGAAACAGCCGATGAGCTGGGGTTGGAATGTTATGTCGTGGGAGGGTATGTACGTGATATTTTTCTAAACCGTCCGTCGAAAGATATTGATGTGGTAGTAGTGGGCAGTGGTATATCCATGGCTGAAGCGTTGGCTCAGAAATTGGGTCGCGGAGCTCATCTTTCTGTTTTTAAGAATTTTGGCACTGCACAGTTGAAATACCGAGGTACAGAGGTGGAGTTTGTTGGTGCCCGTAAAGAGTCGTATACGCACGATTCCCGGAAACCGATTGTGGAAGACGGAACGTTGGAAGATGATCAGAATCGACGCGATTTTACCATCAATGCTTTGGCTGTCTGCCTGAACCAATCTCGTTATGGGGAATTGGTGGATCCGTTCGGAGGAATGGAGGATATGAAGGAGCGTACCATCCGCACACCGCTTGACCCGGATATTACGTTTAGTGATGACCCTTTACGTATGATGCGATGTATCCGGTTTGCCACTCAACTGAATTTTTATATCGATGACGAAACTTTCGAATCTCTCTGCCGTAATTGTGAGCGTATTTCCATTATTTCCAAGGAACGTATTGTAGATGAATTGAATAAAATCATGTTGTCACCCATTCCGTCGAAAGGATTCGTTGATTTGGATCGTTCTGGACTGTTGTCTTTGATTTTTCCCGAGTTGGTGGCTCTGCAGGGGGTGGAAACACGGAATGGAAGAGCGCATAAGGACAATTTCTATCATACGTTGGAAGTGCTCGATAATATCTGCAAGCATACGGATAATTTGTGGCTGCGCTGGGCGGCTTTGTTGCACGACATAGGCAAGCCGGTGACGAAGCGTTGGGATCCGCGCGCAGGATGGACTTTCCATAACCATAATTTCATTGGCGAACGGATGATTCCCGGTATTTTCCGGAAAATGAAATTGCCGATGAACGAGAAGATGAAATATGTTCAGAATCTGGTGGGACTGCATATGCGCCCCATTGTAATTGCTGATGATGTAGTGACTGATTCGGCTGTGAGAAGGTTGCTGTTTGAGGCTGGAGAGAACATTGATGATTTGATGACGCTTTGTGAGGCTGATATTACGTCGAAAAACAGTGAGCGCAAAAAACGCTTTTTGCAGAATTTTCAGCTGGTACGTGAAAAAATGGCTGATTTGCAGAAAAAGGATGATTACCGCAATTTCCAACCTCCTATAAGCGGTGAAGAAATTATGCAGACATTTGGTTTACAGCCTTGCAAAGAAGTAGGACAACTGAAACAGGCTATCAAGGATGCTATCTGGAACAGTGATATTCCAAATGAATACGAAGCTGCTCGTGCATTCATGATGCAACGGGCAGCAGAAATGGGATTGCAGGAGGCTTGATGTTTTTTTATTGAGGATAATGTCATACCCGGTGCAATCGTATTACAATTTGCTTTTCAGGTATTCATAGAAGGTATATTGGGCGCGTATATTTTCTTGCTGTGGGGTTGGGGACTTCCATCGGTTACACAGCTGAGCATCAACCCAGCAGGCTTTCCGCTTGTCGGCTAATTGAATTTCTAGCATCCGTGTCAGTTCTTCTTTGAGGTCGTCATCCAGAATGGGGGTGACGGCTTCGATGCGTTTATAGAGGTTGCGTTTCATCCAGTCGGGCGAACCAATGAAGATGTTCGGGTCTCCGTCATTGCCGAAATACCATACGCGTGCATGCTCCAAAAAGGTGTCCACAATGCGTGTAATGCGTATGTTGCGACTGAATGGCTGCTCGGGGATGAGGCAGCAGATGCCACGTACTATGAGGTCAATCTGTACCCCGGCTTCTGATGCTTCGTACAGACGATCTATCATGACAGAGTCTTGCAGAGCATTCATTTTCAATATAATCCGTCCTGTTCCTCCATTTTTGGCAATGGCTATTTCTCGGTCAATCAGTTTGTTGAGTTCGGGTATCAGATTATACTGTGCCACTAGTAACCGATGAAAAACGGCATCTTTTTTCCCTTGCAGTGTTCGGAATAAGTTGTGCAAGTCGTTCACAATGGTTGTGTTGCAGGTAAACAGTCCACTGTCGGCATAGAGTTGGGCTGTTTTTTCATTGAAATTACCGGTGCTGATGTATGCAAAACTAGTGAGTTGGTTTCCCTGTTCATCTCTTCTTAGCACCAAGGCTACTTTGGCATGAACTTTTAGTTTGGGTAGGCTGTAGATAATGTTGATGCCGGCATTTTTCATCATTTCAGCAGTGGCCAGGTTGTTTTCTTCATCAAATCGGGCTTTCAGTTCTACGAATACGGTTACTCTTTTCCCGTTTTGGGCAGCAGCTATCAGGGTGTTGATGACTGATGAATTTTCGGCTACCCGGTATTGCGTGACCATAATTTCACGTACCGTCGGTTCATGTACAGCTTCATAGAGGAAATGGATGAAATGATCAAATGAATGATACGGGTAGTGTAGCAGCAAATCTTTTTGTGCAACATATTGGAAGATAGAATCTTGCCCATCCAGGTAGGTTAGTTTCATGGGTTTCGGCTTGAAGTCGGGCATCAGATCCCAGTTAGGGTTAGGCAGATGACGTAGATCCTCCATGTTCAGATGCTTGTCACCGGGCACCAGTTCCTGCTGGTCTATGTGGTAAGCGTCTACCAAAAAGTCCAGAAAATCCTGTGGCATGGAGCGGTCGTACACAAACCGGCACACGGCTCCGATTTTTCGTTTCTTGACTTTCGTTTTTACTTGTTCGATAATTTCGGACGTATTGGCTGTCTCATCAATCAGAATGTCGGCATCGCGCGAAATCTTAATGCAGTAGCTGCAGTCTACGTTGTAGCCGGGAAAAATCGTGTCTATGTTGGCCTTGATGATGTCTTCAATAAACATGATGTAATAGTTTCCTTCCACTTTGGGCAGTTCGATGAAGCGGGGCACTTTGCTATGGGGTAGTTTGAGTACAAAATAAACGGCTTTTCCTCCTTCTTTTGGATAAAGCCTTACGGCCAGATAGAGTCGGTTGTCGCGCAGAAAGGTCATTACACGGTCTTTGTCTACAGGCATGGGACTCAGATAAGGAAAAATTTCTTCGCGGAAGAAATTGCGGATATAAGCCTGATGAAAAGTTTCTACCCGGCTACTTTGATAGAAGATGATGTGCTGTTTTTTCAGGGCAGGCAGGATTTCCTGTTCATAGATGCGCACACGGTCTTCCAACTGCCGGTTTACTTCCTCATTGATTTCCTGTACCAGTTGGATGGCATTTTGCACACTTTCCTCATCATCCTGGGCCACTCCGGAAGCTATGGCCTTGTGGTCGGCTACCCGGATTTTATAGAATTCTTCCAGATTGGAGGAATAGATGGATATAAAATTGATCCGCTCGTAGAGCGGCAAGGTGTCGTCTTCTGCTTCTAAGAGTACGCGATAATTAAACGACAGCCAACTGATGTCTCTTTTGAAGTATCTGCTCTCCATAGTTCTAATTTTAGGCCCTTTACAAATATAGACATCTTTTCGGTAAGAAAAAATTTTCAGCCCGTTTTTTACAAGGTTTCATCGAGTGATACTTTAGGTATTTTGTTTATCTTTGTCTTTCTATTAAAGGACCTGTAGATTTATGACTAGAATAGGATTGCTATCAGACACCCATGGTTATTGGGATGAAAAATATCTGCATTATTTTGCAAACTGTGATGAAATATGGCATGCCGGCGACATCGGTTCGCTTGACGTGGCTCGTCAGCTGGCTGCATTCCGTCCGCTTCGGGCTGTGTATGGCAACATTGATGGACAGGATATCCGAAAAATTTATCCTCAGACGTTACGTTTCAGTGTGGATGGTGCCGAAATTCTGATGAAGCACATCGGTGGTTATCCCGGGAAATACGATCCTTCCATAGCCGGCTCTATTTTGACACGTCCGCCGAAACTGTTTATCAGTGGACATTCGCATATCTTGAAAGTGAAATATGACAAGACGCTGGGTATGTTGCACATCAATCCGGGGGCAGCCGGAAAGTATGGTTTCCATAAGGTGCGCACCATGGTGCGTTTTGTGATTGATCAGGGAGCATTCAAGGACCTGGAGGTGATCGAACTGGCCGGATAGTATTTTAGTCAGGAAAATTTTGTACTCCGCTAGCTTTGCTTTATCTTTGCAAATTGAATATGCAAGAGCCGTGGGGCCTCGTCCTCCTTCTTATTTTATTCTTAGATTTGACGTATTATTTTCCCCAAAAAGAACTGAGATATGAAAGGAATTATTCTTGCAGGTGGCAGTGCCACTCGTCTTTATCCTTTGTCAAAGGCCATTTCGAAGCAGATTATGCCTGTTTATGACAAGCCCATGATTTATTATCCGCTTTCCACATTGATGTTGGCAGGAATTCGTGAAGTGCTCATCATTTCCACTCCACGCGATCTACCCATGTTCCGTGAATTGCTGGGTACGGGTGAAGAGTTAGGTATGTCTTTCTCTTATAAGATTCAGGAGAAACCTAATGGTTTGGCGCAGGCTTTTGTTTTGGGAGCTGAATTCTTGAATGGTGAGCCGGGTTGTCTGATATTGGGTGACAATATGTTTTATGGCCAGGGCTTTTCAGCCATGTTGAAACGGGCTGCTTCCATTGAAAAAGGTGCTTGCATTTTTGGCTATTATGTGAAAGATCCCCGTGCTTATGGAGTTGTAGAGTTTGATGCGGACGGTAAAGTGGTGTCGTTGGAAGAGAAACCGGCTGTGCCTAAAAGTAATTATGCTGTGCCGGGCTTGTATTTCTACGATGCCGGTGTAACGGCCAAGGCAGCATCGTTGAAGCCATCGGCACGCGGAGAATATGAAATTACCGATTTGAATCGTCTGTATCTGGAAGAAGGCACTTTGAAGGTGGAACTTTTCGGACGTGGGTTTGCATGGCTTGATACGGGCAATTGTGACAGCCTGTTGGAGGCTAGCAATTTTGTGGCTACGATTCAGAACCGTCAGGGCTTCCGTGTTAGTTGTATCGAAGAGATTGCTTGGCGTAAGGGATGGATTGATACGGAACAACTTTATCGTTTGGGAGAACAGCTGAGTAAGACAGAATATGGCATTTATCTGATGGATTTAGCCAATGCACACCGCTGAAAGGTAATTCCGTCCTGCATGAAGAAATAAGGGTGTAGATGCTATGAAGTAAGCGTTGGCCTTAATTGGCCAACGCTACACTAAGTAATAGTCCGAAAAACAGCATGTTGCGTGAAGTCTCACCTAATATGCGATTGAGTTTTTTACCGCTTCGTATCTTGCTCATCTTCCACCAGGTAAGTGTGTGCATGCAGAGGTACGTGCCTGGTGCCCAAATGAGTTCTAATGGGGTGATGCGTCCGTTCGCCACCAGTAGCAGGCAGAGTGCGCAAGCCAACATTCCTGTGCCTAGATAAGACATACGTCCGAATTTTTCTCCGAAACGTACCACCAATGTTCGTTTACCGCTGATGGCATCTTGTTCGCGGTCGCGATAGTTGTTCAATAGGAGCAACGAATCAATTACCAGTCCGCAGATGAAAGAGAGTATCCAGACATCGGTTGTGAGCGAATAGGTTTGCACATAGTAGGTGCCGCCCACCGGTACAAGGCCGAAAAATACCAGTACCAGTACGTCACCCCAGCCGCTGTACGAAAGTCGGGTGGTGTAGAGAAAAGCAAACAAGATGCAGAGTATCCCCAGCAGTACCAGTTCCCAACCGCGATGTGGCAGTTCATCCCACAGCTGAAACAATATGCCTAATCCGGCCAGCGAGGCTAGGGTGAGCATAACACCGATGCCGGTTTTCATGGCTTGTGGTGAAATCCAGCCTTGGGCACAGGCACGTTCAGGACCCAGACGGTCTTCACGGTCAGAGCCTTTGCGGTAATCGTACAAGTCATTGATGAAATTGGCGGCTATTTGCATGCCGCAGGCAAAGAGGGCGCAGAGCAAAGCAGGAATTTCCTGGAATTTTCCTTCGCTGAAAGCGAGCGCACTGCCCAGCAACACCGGTATCAAGGCAGCGGTCAACGTTTTGGGACGGGCAGCCAATACCCATGCCCTTAGTGAATTTTGCTTAATCTCTTTCATAGTTTTTTTAATATATCATATTCTATACCTACAAAGATAGTAAAAATGTTTATTTTTGCACTCACTTATGAATAAGAAGTTAGTTTATATTTTAGTTCTTTTTTTGCTGCTCCTTTCCTCGTGTCGTTCTAAAAGGAGTTTGGTGGCTCCGTTGCCTCCGCAGCCGTCTGTGTTGTTGGATACACTGTGGCAAGCAGATACGGTTGGTCTGCCTTCCAATCTGCAGGGTCTGCTGGTGCTCGATCATTCCGAGTTGCGTCATCTTCATCCCCGTCCGGTCGTTCGTCGGAAAAAGCCTGTTCATAAATCCATACAGCCTCCGGTGGTTAAGGAAGCTGTTATTCGTCTTTCTAAAAGAGATTTGTCATCTAAGTATGATGGAATCGATCGGATCAGACAATATGATGTGACTCACGCAGATGTGCCTGCTGCTTTTGAAGGCTGTCGTTTGGCTTTCATCTCGGATTTGCATTATAAGAGTTTGTTCAAGGAGAAGGAACTGAAGAATCTGGTCCGTCTGCTGAACGAGCTTCATCCCGATGCCTTGCTGATAGGAGGTGATATGCACGAAGGTTGTCAGTATGTGGCTCCGCTGATGGAGGCTTTGGCACAGGTCAAGACTCCTCTGGGTAGTTATGCTGCCTTGGGCAACAATGATTATGAGTCTTGCTATGAGGATGTGGTGCGCGAAATGCAACGTCAGGGTATTCAGGTATTGGAACACAAAGTGGCTTCTTTGAAACGCAAGGGGGCTCGGATTCAGGTGGCAGGGGTGCGAAATCCCTTTGACTTGACGGCAAACGGCAAGTCGCCCACTTTGAAATTAGCTGATAATGATTTTGTCATTCTTCTGGTGCATACACCCGATTATGCCGAAGATGTGCCGGTCACTCATACCGATTTGGTGCTGGCAGGGCATACGCATGGCGGACAGGTCACGTTGTTCGGCTATGCACCTATCGTTCCTTCACGTTACGGACAGCGTTTTCTCACCGGACTGAAATATACTTCGCAACATGTGCCTATGATTATTACCAATGGCATTGGCACTTCTCAGAAGCCTATTCGACTGGGAGCTCCGTCTGAGGTGGTATTGATTACTTTGCACAGACCGTGATATGGGTTGTGTACGTTTTATGTTTGCAAGAAATAACCGATTGGCTTTTTAAAATCAAACTCCTATCGTATGGAAAAAGAACTGCCTCATATTGATTTGCCGGAAGATTGGCTGGCCGGTACCGACGTCAGCAAAGAACTGTTGAATCTGTATGCCAATTATCCTGTGCGGTTGAAGTGCGAGATATGTGTGCTTTGCGCCGGCGGAAAAGTGAATGCGGCCGTCAACCTGAAGCAGATTGAGGTAGTTGCGGGTGATTTTGTGGTGCTGCCTCCCGGTACCATCTTCCAGATATCCCGTATTGAGGGCGATCTTTCCTTATATATATTAGGATTTTCAGAGCAGTTTTTGCAACGTGAAGATCGTCTGAAGAAGGTACTCGATATCACTTACTTGGCTTTCGATTCGCCCGTCACCCACCTGGTATCGAAGGGCTTTGAACTGATGCTCGACTATTATCACTTTCTTATTCGTCTCTATGAGTTTATGGACGAGAAGCAGCGCAGCATGATAGGAGGAGGTCTGTTCAGTAACATACAGATGGGCATTGCCATGGTTTATCGGGATGCCACCTACGAGCAGGGTGGACTGAGCAAGAACGAACAGTTGTGCAGAAGTTTCGGGCAACTGGTCATGAGGCATTTTGCCCAAAAGCGCAACGTTTCCTGGTATGCCGCCCAAATGGGCATCACGCATGCCTATTTGTGTAGTGTGGTGAAGCAAGTCACCGGGCAGACGTGCATGGATATCATTTCCTCGGCGGTGATCATGGAAATCAAGTCACAGCTCAAACTTACCAATCTGCCTATCCAGACCATCTCTGATTCGCTGAATTTTGCTAATCTTTCTTTTTTCGGCAAATACTTCAAACGGCATGTGGGTATGAGTCCGCTGGAATATCGCAACAGCCGTTAAACTCTTTTTGTTATTTCAAGGCAGGTTTCATCACAACGCCCCGTTTTTTCTTGCCGTCCATCTTTACCACGATGGGCTGTGTGAAGCGCACGTGGCGCAGATATTCCGTCTCGTGCAGGGCAGGTTGTGCGTTGAGGAACTCCTGGTCGTATATTCCGTCATCCATAAACGCATTGATGGTGAAATAACCCACGCCGAACGATGTCAGATTCTGGAAGAAGTGTGTACCCTGACTCGGGTCCACCCGGTAGTTGGTCAGTCCTGCTTCTACAATCACCCGTGCAGCGCTGATGTGTGGCCACTTCACCGGAATGCCCAGCCACGTGTCACTGCTTCCCCAGCGTCCGGGACCCACCAGCACATAGTTTTTCCCCTCGTTGAGGAACTCTTGGTTCAGCTTTTCGATTTCCCGGGCTATCTCTTGGTTGTGCGATGCACTGTAGTGGTCGGTCTTGACATACACCACATCATAGAGGTCGTTCATGATGCCGTGTCCCAGCGAATTTTCCGATCGCAGAATGACTTCCTCGTTCGGAATGGTTGTCAGGTCTTCGTCCAGATTTTTCTTGGTGTCTACAATGGGTCTTATCTGTAGCAGATAGAACGTGCCCGTCTTGTCTTTATCACGGCTTAGTGTGGCAGCAAATTCAATTTCCACCGGACGCCGCATTTCCTCCTGTCCGTACTTCAAAGCCAGCTGCAGCAGTTTGGCCAGTGGAAACACGTCATGTTGCAGGATGTTGGCAAACGTAATTACCTTTCGTCCGCCCGGATAGAGTCCGTCGCGAATCACCTGGTCGTAGGGGTCGTAGGTTGAGGCAATATAATTCAGTGCCCCGTCTTTCTCCGCCTCTTTCACATGCAGCTTCAGCAGGTTGAAACCATCGTCGATGGAGAAGTTATGCCCCACATTGCTCAAGTCCAGTGCATAAAAGCGTGTCTGTGTCTCCTTCAGGGCAATCTCCATTTCACTGGTCTGTAGCACGCGGGTGGGGTGATGGGGGGAGAATCGCAGTGTCAGACCTCCATCTACAATGTATTTTCCCAGTCCCAGGGCCAGATTTACCGTGCCTTCTTCCGCCTTTTCTTCGCCAATGGGGTAATAGTTGAGAGAGCGTGCCACACCCGACATGCTGGGATAGTAGCGGTCGCCATATTGGTTGCCCACTACCTCCTGTAGAATCACAGCCATTTTTTCCTGGTCTATCACATTGCTGGTGGCTTGCATGTATGCCTTCGAATCGCGGAAGAACACCGAGGCATATACTCCCTTGATGGCATCGGATAGCATGCGTAACATCTCGTACTTATCGTCCAGATAGGGAATCATATAGGTATTGTAGATGCCGGCAAAAGGTTGGTAGTGTGAATCCTCAAGCAGCGAGGACGAGCGTATGGCAATGGGCGACTTCACCACGTCGAAGAAGGTGAAGAAATCTTCCACCAGACGGTCGGGCAGCTTGGCTTTGAGGAAATAGCGCAGGATGGTTTCGTCGTTGGCATCGCTCAGTGCTACCTGATAAAGGTTGTTCGTTTCCATAAACTCGTCGAATACATCCGTGCAGAGCACCACTGTCTTTGGAATGGCCACTCGGGCATTGTCAAATTCTTCAAACTCCGGATGTCGTTTCACCAGGTTGTCGATAAATGCCAGACCGCGTCCCTTACCGCCCAGTGAGCCTTCGCCGATGCGTGCAAAGTTTGAATAGCGGTCAAAGCGGTCGCGCTTGAACACTGCCACCACTCCCTGGTTTTTCATCTTGCGGTATTTCACGATGGCCTCGAAGATGATGCGTCGGTGGGCATCCACGTCTTGCAGGCTGTTCCAGGTGATCGGTTTCAGAAACTCTGCCACCGGAAACATGGCCCGTGAATAGAGCCAGCGGCTCACGTGGTTATGGCTGATGTGAAACAGAAACGATTCGGCAGGAATGGCAAACAGAATGTTCTGCAGTTCTTTCAGATTCTTCACGCGGGCTATCTCTTCGTGTGTGTTGGGATTGCGGAAGATAAAGTCGCCGAATCCGAAGTTTTCCGTGATAGAGCGTCTCAGGTCCACATCCATCTTTTTCGAATTTTTGTCGATGAAGGCCGCTCCGTACTTGGCGGCATATGCCACGTTTTCCGTTTCCGACGATTGGATGATGAGGGGCACAAAGGGGTCTTCCTTTCGGATGGCAGCACAGAGTTTGATGCCTGCCAGTCCGTCTTTTTCGCCGCCTTCGGTGTGTGGAAAGCGTACATCGGTGATGACTCCCAATATATTGTTCTTGAATTTTTCGTATAGTCCCATGGCCTCTTCATAGGTACGTGCCAGTACAATCTTGGGACGTCCGCGCATGCGCAGCGTGCGTTGATGCGCATTGAGTGCCTCGGTCGAGAATTCCTGACTCTGTTTCAGTACAAATTTATAGAGGTTGGGCAGGATGGACGAGTAGAAGCGGATGCCGTCTTCTACCAGCAGGATGAGTTGTACGCCTACTTCATTCACGTCATGTTCCAGGTTCATCTTGTCTTCTATCAACTTGATGACCGCCAGCAGCAGGTCGGTATTGCCCAGCCAGCAGAACACATATTCAAATATGCTGAGGTCTTCGCCCATGATGCGTTGTGTGATGCCGTGGCTGAAGGGGGTAAGAATCACCATCGGGATGTGTTCATACAGTTGCTTGATGCTGCGTGCCACATCGAAGCTTTCGTTGTCGCCCGTTCCCGGCATACAGATAATCAGGTCGTAAGGCATGGTCGACAGTTGTGCCAGTGCTTCGTCGCAGGTGGTCACTTGGGTGAACCGGGGCGGATAGCGTAGCGACAGCGAGGTGTATTCGTTGAAAATCTTCTCGTCGATGCGGCCGTCATCTTCCAGCATGAAGGCATCATACGGGTTGGCTATCAAGAGCACATTGAAGATGCGCCGGGTCATCAGATTGGCAAATTGCGTGTCTTTGAAATATAGCTGATTGAGTTTCAGTTTGCTTAGCATGACTTTGTAGGGCTAAAAAATCGTGGAGCAAAAATAATGAATCCGTCACATCCAACCAAGTATCCTTTCTGATTTTCTTTTTTTGTTTACATTCTTCGTCGCAGATTTTTTAAGGCTCAGATTATTCTCTTTATCTTTGCAACAATAAAACAAAGAAAATATGTTATTACCCGAACTGAAAGAACGTCGCGACAAGATTCGCTTCCTGATGGCTCAGCAAGATATCGATGCTGCCATCTTTACCTGCAATGTCAACCTGATTTACACCTACGGTAGGGTGGTGAGTGGCTATCTTTACTTGCCGCTGCATGCGCCTGCCCGTCTTTTTGTGAAGCGTCCCAACAACCTCGATGGCGAACACATCTGTTCCATCCGCAAGCCCGAACAGTTGCCCGAACTTCTGGAAGCCTGTGGATTGCCCCAACCGAAGCGTCTCATGCTCGAGGGGGATGAATTGCCTTACCGGGAATACACCCGTCTGGCTGCTTGCTTCCCCGAGACTGAAGTGTTGCCCTGCGGCACTACCTTTGTCCGGATGGCTCGCAGCATCAAGACCGAACTCGAGATAGAATTGTTCCGTCGTTCCGGTCAGGCACATGCCCGTGCGTATGCCCGTATCCCGTCTGTCTATCAAGCCGGTATGACCGACCACCAACTCTCTATCGAAGTGGAGCGTCTGATGCGTCAGGAGGGTTGTCTCGGCATCTTCCGTGTGTTTGGTCAAAGCATGGAAATCTTCATGGGCAGCCTGTTGGCCGGCGATAACGCCGCTGCACCTTCGCCCTACGATTTTGCTTTGGGCGGAGAAGGGATGGATCCCGCACTGCCGGGCGGTGTCAACGGTAAGCCGTTACAGCCGGGTCAGTCGTTTATGGTGGATATGGGCGGTAACTTCTTCGGCTATATGTGTGATATGAGTCGTGTGTTCTCTGTGGGACCGTTGTCTGAACGTGCCTATGCCGCTCATCAGACTTGTCTTGAGGTGCAAGACGCAGTGACAGCACTGGTCAAGCCGGGTGTGGTGTGTGAAGACCTGTATAATAAAGCCCTGGAACTGGTTCAGAAAGCCGGTTTTGCCGACTGTTTTATGGGAGTGGAGCAGAAAGCTAAATTCATCGGACACGGTATCGGACTGGAAATCAATGAAGCTCCTGTCATCGCTCCGCGCATGAAGCAGGAACTGGAACCCGGTATGGTGTTTGCTCTCGAACCGAAAATCGTCTTGCCGGGCATCGGTCCGCTGGGTATTGAGAATTCCTGGGCTGTGACTGCCGAAGGTGTTGAAAAGCTCACCTTGGCACCCGAGGAAATTATCGAACTGTAAGGCAGACGAGGGCATTTCCTATTTAAACAAAGACATATACAGATCTTTGTTGGGTGAATCGGAAGCCTTGATGCGAGTCTTGATGCGCGATTTACGGGCATAGATGTTGGCGATGCTATCTTTCATGAACAAACTGATGATTTGTGGAGAAAAGCCCACAAATCCGTAGCAGAGCAGGCGGAGGTCGGCTTCTTTCATGTTCGGGAAGTCGGAACGAAGTTTCTCCATGGCATTGTCATGGCAGATGTTCACGTTCTTTTCCAGTTCCTGGAAGATGTCATCGCGTTCAGAAAAATCGGTAATGATCTTTTTTACCTGCTGGAAGATGGAAGATTGCTGTGAAGAGGTGCCCTCCCGTTCATAGTAATTCTTCCCCAGGTAATCAATCACGTCAAATCGTTTGGCCACGAGTCCTTTCAGCATAGCCTCCTGATTCTTTTGGGTAGTCATATGCTGCATCAGTTCATTGTACTGTGCCTTGGCCTCCTCTGCCAGATACAGATAATGTTCGGTGCGTATCCGCTGCGTACGGATCCGGTGGCGGAACAGCATGTACGAAAAAAACAGAATCAACAGGCTGACTCCTATCAGCACGTATTCCCAGATCATCCGTGTGTGCATGCGGTAATCTCCTAGCTTGGCATGTTCTCGGAAGAACGCACGCTCTATCATGCCGGCAGAGAATTGCATGTTGGCTCGGGTCAGCGAGTCGTTCAAAAAGACAAACCGGTGAATATGCTGGATGGCTTTCTCGTTATAGTCGTTTTCCATGGCCACGCGGAAGGCGGTATACTCCAGGTCTATTTGGTCGTGGATGTTATGCACTTGTTTTTCTGCCTGATGCCAGTAAGGACCGATACTGTCCAGTTCGTTTTTCAGTATCTTTACATTCAGCAGCGTCCGGTAGCCGTTGATGGTATCTTGGCGGGCACTCTTTTCAATCCGTCGCAACAATTCTTCCGGAATCTTTTCACCTTTCCACCGCATATACAAGGCTGCCAGATTGGAAAGGGCAATTCTGCCTAAATCCGGAAAATGATATTCATCGGCCATATACAGGGCATGCGAGTAGTATTTGACGGCTCGTTCCAGGGCTTTCAGTCGGAAATACGAAGCTCCTACATCCAGGGTAGCTTCGGTTTCTTCGTACAAGGATTCGTCTTTTCGGAACAGTAGCCTGGCTTCCTGATAGTATTGCAGTGCGCGGTTATAGTTCATCTGTTGGTAGTAGATTTTTCCCAACTGTACGCACACCAGACCCAACTGAGAGGATGAGGTGTCTTTTAGTTTGGACTCGATCCGCAGGAAGTATCTTAGGGCAGTAAAGCGGTCTCCGATGTTCAGTTTTATTTTCCCTTTTTGAAAGAGGGCACGGTAAAAGTAGAGAGCTTCTTCTTCTGTCTCCGGATGTTGATAATAGTTGGTTGCTATGCTGATGAGTGAATCGTTGGTAACCAGGATATTCTTTTTGTCCAGTGCCTCGGAATACAGCAAGGCATAGCGAGCCGCTTCCTCACCTTTCAGTTCGGAAGGATCAAGCTGTTGCAGACACAGTAGGGCGCTATCAGCGTTTTGAACAAGTAGCTTTTCTGCTTGCTCAAATTCCGCTCTCTGTTTGGTCTGGCAACCAATCAGCAGGAGAAAACTAAGTATAAAGAAATATCTACCTTTCATTTGGGTGGCAAAAGTAGATATTTCTTTTCGATTAATAAATTATTTTGTTTGGATTTTTATTCTTTTCAGTAAATTCTTCGGTTTTAGGCTGAGGCAGCTTTACTCATCTTGAATGGCTCTCACCCAGAAAGTTTGCTGAGCTCCTCCACTGAGTCGGCCAATCTTTCCGCTTTGGATTTCCCAATACGGAATGTTGGTAGAGCTTGTACCCAGGTTTTCACTCTCGGTGCAGCAGGTTATGGATGGGTCGTTTCTCTCGTTGCCAAACCACGTTTTGGGAAAGGCCATACTCATGATGGCTGCTTCCCGCAAATTGGGCATGCGCCAGTGGTGAAGGTCTGCTCCGTCGGCATCTTCGTGATATTGGTAAGCCAAGCTGTGTTCTTCTCCATGATAATAGTAGATGGTATTTTCGTTAAATTGGCTGGTCCATACTCCATTCAGCTGCCACCACGTGCGCGGAATACCGTTGATTTTGTAAGTTCGGTTGTTGTCCGTTGCCGTGTTGTACGAGGTATAACCTATCTTGTTCCGGGCAATGCGATACGAACGGTACAGCCAGTTCTCCTTTTTCTCATGCGTATGGTGTGCCAATTCTCCGATACGTACTTTATCCCGGAAGGCATCCGTATTGATTTTGTTCAGCACAATGTAGTAGGTATGTCCATCTGTGCGATGCGCATAGTCTATGGGTCTACTGTTCAGTTCTCTTGATACTGTGAACAGTTCGTCTTGCCGGAGCGTCTTTTCCTCCAACGCTTTATCAAAGGCTTCTCCTGTATCGTTCACACCATATCCGCACAGCATGCGGGCCATTCGGATTCCATACATGGCTCTCACTCCTCCTTGTCCGTAGTTTCCTTTGGAGCAACCCTCTTCAGCCCAGAAAATCTGGTCTTTGGACAAATTGGTACTGCTCATATAGTGCAGGATGGGTACACCATTCATCCAGCTATCTATGCCGCTGTATCGCTTCACCGCCTGGTCTTTTTCAAAAAGCGGATTCTCAAATACCGGTCGTCCGCCCAGGAAGCAGAGGGTATATTGGTCGATGGCCGGGACAAACCAGCGGATTTCGAAGCTGTCCAGTTTTCCGTTCCGGTTTAAGTCGCGGTTCCGGCTGTAAATGGCCCATTGTCCGCGTCGGTTGTTTCTTCCTGCTCCCTGACCGGTGTAGTCCGATTCTCCTAAAAGATGTTCCCGCCAGTTTTCTGTAAAATAGCTTTCGGCTGTCTTCCAGTCGATGATTTGGGCTTGGTTTTCTTGTTTTTTAAACCACATCATGGTGTTGTACAGTCCGTTGTCCATCGAGGTTCCCGTAGAAAAGTAATGGTCGTTGTAATTACCGCAACTGTATTTTGCCCGGAACTCATCCAGTGCTTCAATGCCGAAGGCAGTGTTGGCTACCACTTGTCCATGGCTCGTATCGGTGGCATAGAGGGTCTGGATGGATTGCTGGTAGATGGCCAGGTGAGCATCGGCATACCAACTGTTTTGGTCGGCACTGATGGATTCCGTTTCCATAAAGAACAGAATCTTGCGCTTGGGTTGGTTACAGAACGTGTACCAGTCCACATGAGTTTTTTTCACCGGATTGAAATCGTAGTAATTTTCATCTACGAAAACGGTAAAGGTCATGGTCTGTCTGTCTGTAGGTTTTCCATCCTGCTTCCATTGTACAAAATGTCGCCACACCAGCTGGATAAATTCCAGACTGTTGAGTAATAAGTACTTATGATTGTTATCTTGTTTACACGTCAGGTATTTTTCATCGTAGGTTTCCTGGTTATCATAGCCTCCGTAAGTCTCCGAATAGGAGATGCCATTTCCTGTATTCTTGTCAATCAGCGATTGGGAGGGATTTGTCACCGTTCCATGCCAGGCAAAATGAATCCAGTCCAGATCATGGCCACGGATGTTCAGCATGGGTTTGCCATACTTGTCGAACAGTTCCGATTTTCCTCTGCTGCTTTCTTCAGGATACAACGGGCTCTGTCGAAAGGAGTTTCCCATGCAAAGGCGAATCCTTCGGAATAGGTATCCGGCATTCTGCTGAAGTCAATGGTGAAATTCCGTGCTTCGTAATGGGCATCCAGTTGAAACATGTGCTGGCTTTCCAACACAGCCCCTTCGGCTCCTGTCTGTTTTTCCTGTTCCAGGATGTTACCGGCTTCTTCACGGGTAGCCTCCAGTCGGATGTTTTCCACGCCGGCCACTTTCAGCGTATAGATATAGTGGTGGTTACGGCAAATATTGTAGTCGTTTACCTTCTTTTGGAAATCATCGAAAGTCCGGCAGGTATTCGGAATACCCGTTGCAGTCTCCGAATAGTTTGTTCCGCCCACATAGCCCAGATGCACATAATACACCACCGTAGCCGAGCGGGTGCGTTTCACGGCTTCTGCCGCTGTCTTGACCGGCGTGCCTCCTTTTCCCCAATAGGGATAGGTGCTGATGGGATACAGACTCTCTTTCCGCAAGCTCACGGGGTCATTTTTCTGTCGCTTCACGGGTTCTTGAGGGTTGTAATAGGTGCCTGCCACGCGGATGTAGGTAGCATGTTGGGGGGCATACTCAAAATCTCCGTTTTTCACCACGATGATTTGGTTGTCGTTGGTCGGGTCCTTCGGATCATAGGCTCCGTTCTGTCCTTCGGCTCCTTTATACTTCTTGTTTAAATCGCGCAGGGTATAGGCGAAATCGGAATACTGATTGGGATAGGCCGAAAAAGCACTCGTTATCTGCCGGGCAGAAACAGCATTTGTTCCTGCCAGCCCGTATTCCTTGTTGTATTGATCGGCAATCAGCTGGGCTGTCAGTTCTTGTTCCGGTTTCAGCAGCGGGGTCGCCTTGTTTTCAAACTGATAGAAAGTGAATTCCCAGCTTCCGTCTTCTCCCTGGTTCAAGTCGCGCTGAAACAGCTTGCTGTTCAGATATTTTTGGTCTTTGACGGCAGCAGGCTGGTTGATGCGGTACAGGTTTTCATGGACCGGAGTGTTCAATACTTCCCATCCAATCAGTCGGAAATAAGCTCCCGGTGTTTGCTGTAACTCTCCGGCAGGTACAATGCGTACGGTAATCTTGGCATCCAGTCGGTGCAAGAAGACGGCGGCAGCGGTTCCTGCCTGCTGCGTGTCGTTCAAAGGCAGGTAAGGGGTTGTGGTACCGGGGGCACAGATAGAAATGCGATTGCCGGTCTCTGCTTTCAGGGTGACAAGGGGTGAGGCAGAGCTGATCGCCTTGTTTTGTTCTTCGGTACAGTAAAAGCCGCTCATCAGGTGATGTCCCTGCATGCGTTCCACATTGACGGTTTGTTCCGGTAGTATGGACAGGGAGGCGGACAGTTGCATCAGCGATTGCAGGCTGGTCAGTGTATCGCACTGTTGCAACAGTGTGGCGTCATTCTCTACGCTCTGCAGGTCGGAATAGCCCAGGTTGGCAATGGCAAAGATTTGAGCTTGCTTGCTGGTCACGGCGGGCATGGTAAGTTGGGCGATGTAGCGAGTCTCTCCCTTATAGGTGATTTTCTGTACAAACGAAGATATATCCGCAAAGTATTTACGCGACAGAATACGGCAGTTTTTAGGCTCTGAGTTTTTCGGTCGGTCAATGATGAACAGGTAGGCAGAATGCACATGCTGTTCGTGGATGGGGTCTTTTTCAGCCCGGGTACTTACTTGCAAGTCTTCCTGAACAGCTGCGCAAAGTGGAATCGACAGTTCTCCGGGAATGCCTTCTTCGATGTGCTGATAGGGGTCGTCCCATGTATCCCATTCATCGTGGCATCCACCTAATAGGAGGAGTGAGCCGGTGAACAGCAGCATGGATAAGGAAGTAATGAGCGGACGTATAATCGTTTGCATGAGTCTGGTATTTTAATTGGGTTCAAGATTATTCAAAAGCGGGAATGTCATCTACTTTGATCTGATGCCAAGGAACAGAGATAATCTGTAGCGACAGGGTACCGGTCAGGTTGGTGACTACTCCATTTACTTGATAGGTATAATTGCGCAATAAGCCATGATGGTTCTTTCCCGGACGGTGAACCTCGTCATACAGCCGGGCCGTGGCTTTCTTGTAAATCTTTTCAGTTATACCTTTCGTAAAATGATAATAAATGGTCATCAATGGGTCGTCTTCTGCGCCATTGCCTCCCCA
>AMCI01000230.1_pt1 | contig 19323 bp, 20 predicted proteins | sample 419838 | NCBI WGS metagenome assembly AMCI01 (sample SAMN01090643, study PRJNA158313) | gut metagenome
TCAAAACCGGGTAGAAGCACATACGTGTTGGGCATAGCGACTGAAAAACCAGCACTGCACTTCCATCCCCGCTTCCCCACTGCCTGCTGAAAGACCTGTTGTGCAAGTCCTGTATCGTCACCACAGGTACAGACAAAATAAAGGAACTGCTCTTGGTAGCCACTGAAAGATAACTGCTCCAGAAAACGTAGCACCAACGGAGGAGGTGCCCAGGAATAAATAGGAAAGACAAAACCGACTGTTTCATCCGGGCGCAAGAAAAACGTAAGCTGACGCTCCTTTAAAAGACGAGGAATGAAGTGTAACGAATCACCTTGCCTCTGAGCCAACTGCTGGGCTATCCATTTCGAATTACCAGTGCCGGAAAAATAAAATATCATAGGAAAGAATCAAAAAAAGCCGTACCGACGATGTGATGAAACTCTGATAGAACAAGATTTGAGCGCTCGCCTTCTTTGTAATCCACCGGCTTAAAGCTGTCCCGAAGGATGTGGCCCGCCATTGAAGATCGAAGCCTTCTCGGTATATCAGAATAATTTGAAGAGTTTCCCGATCAAGTCGATACGGCTATTATTTCTGTATGACAAATGTAATATAAATAGTCGAGACTAACAAGGAAAAAGGGTGATTTTTTCCCCTTTCCAGTTGTTTTGGAGGTATCCTATTGAAAGACAGACCAAAAAAGCCAGCCTCTATAAGAGAGACTGGCTTTTTATAAATAGGAAAACGGAACTTTATCAAGCAACTTTAGCTTTCGCTACGATAGCCTTGAAAGCTTCAGGGTGATTCATGGCTAAATCAGCCAAAACCTTACGGTTGATTTCGATGCCAGCTTTGTGCAGACCACCCATCAATTTAGAATAAGACATACCTTCCAAACGAGCAGCAGCATTGATACGTTGTATCCAAAGAGCGCGGAAGTTTCTTTTCTTATTTCTACGGTCACGGAACGCATAAGTAAGACCCTTTTCCCAAGTGTTCTTAGCTACGGTCCATACATTTTTTCTTGCACCAAAGTAACCTCTGGTTAATTTCAAAATTTTCTTTCTTCTTGCTTTTGAAGCAACATGATTTACTGATCTTGGCATAGTTTTACTGTTTTTGAATGTTAGCGCCGCTACTTCTCGCAGCGAACTTAAAGCTAATGCATTCGGTTAATACTTTAATAATACTTTTACGCTTTTGATTACTTCATAGCTAAGAGTTCCTTAACCTGACCTACGTTAGCAACGTTAACAGTTGTAGAGTAGCACAGATTTCTTTTTCTCTTCTTAGACTTCTTAGTCAAAATGTGACTGTGAAAAGCGTGCTTTCTTTTGATTTTACCTGTTCCGGTAAGGGTAAACCTTTTTTTAGAACCGGAGTTAGTCTTCATCTTTGGCATCTTACTTGTTTTTAAATTATTAAAAATATAGGATGGTAACGCACTATACCTGCGCGTTACGCATTTTTCTTACTCTTTACCTGCCACTTTCGGTTTTTCAACTTTCTGTGCAGGAGCAACCTTGGGAGCAACAGCCTTTTTGGGAGCATCCTTCTTTTTCGGAGAAAGCTGGATAGTCATGCGCTTACCTTCAAGAATCGGCATCTGATCTACCTTCGCATAATCTTCGAGGTCGTTGGCAAAACGAAGTAGCAACACTTCACCTTGCTCCTTAAACAAGATGGAGCGACCCTTAAAAAACACATAAGCCTTCACCTTATCTCCATCTTCCAGGAAACCTTTGGCATGCTTCAACTTAAAGTTGTAGTCGTGATCATCAGTCTGAGGTCCGAAACGGATTTCCTTCACATTGATTTTCACCTGCTTTGCTTTCTGTTCCTTTTGGCGTTTTTTTAATTGATAAAGAAACTTAGAATAATCAATAATACGACAAACTGGAGGCTGAGCATTCGGTGAAATTTCCACTAAATCCAACTCTTTTTCTTCAGCCATCTTCAAGGCCTGAGAAATGGGATATACTTTCGGTTCAATATCATCGCCTACAATGCGAACTTCCTTGGCGCGAATCTGTTCATTGATTCGATGCTGCCCTTTTAAAGTGTCATTCTTCATTAATAATGTTTACTTCCTAAATTTGTTTTTTTATTGTTACACTAATCTATTTTATCTAAAACGGCTGCAAAGTTACCATTTATTTATCATATTCTGAACTTCTTCGTTCAAAATTTTAGCAAATTCTTCAAATTTCATGGTTCCTTTGTCTCCTTCACCCTGTTTGCGGACCGAAACTTCGCCATTTTCAGCTTCTTTTTCACCCACAATCAGCATGTAAGGAATACGTTTCATCTCGTTATCACGGATTTTGCGGCCAATCTTTTCATTACGGTCATCAACGATAGCACGAATATCATTCATCTTCAAATATTTCTTCACCTCTTCAGCATAGTCGTTGAACTTCTCACTGATTGGCAGAATCACCACCTGATCGGGAGTAAGCCACAAGGGGAAACGACCGGCTGTGTGTTCAATAAGCACAGCAACAAAACGTTCCATAGAGCCGAACGGTGCACGGTGAATCATCACCGGACGGTGTTTCTGGTTGTCAGATCCCATGTATTCGAGGTTGAAACGTTCAGGCAAGTTATAGTCCACCTGGATAGTACCCAACTGCCAACGGCGGCCGATGGCATCCTTGACCATAAAGTCGAGTTTCGGACCATAGAAAGCAGCTTCTCCATATTCAATCTTAGCCGGCAAACCTTTTTCCTGGCAAGCTTCGATAATGGCCTGTTCTGCCTTTTCCCAGTTTTCATCGCTACCGATGTATTTTTCGCGATTTACCTTGTCACGCAAAGAAATCTGTGCTTCAAAATTCTGAAAATCCATGGAACGGAATACGATAGAAATGATATCCATCACACGGAGGAACTCATCTTTTACCTGTTCCGGACAGCAGAAGATATGCGCATCATCTTGAGTAAAGCTACGTACACGAGTCAGGCCGTGCAACTCGCCACTCTGTTCGTAACGGCACACTGTACCGAACTCAGCCAAACGCAAAGGAAGATCCTTGTACGAACGGGGGAAGTTCTTGTAAATTTCACAGTGATGAGGACAGTTCATCGGCTTCAAAAAGTACTCTTCACCCTCTTCCGGAGTGTGGATAGGCTGGAAAGAGTCTTTACCATATTTAGCATAGTGCCCAGAAGTAATGTAAAGGTTTTTATTGCCGATAGGCGGAGTAATCACTTCCTGATAGTCGTAGCGTGCCTGAATACGGCGCAAGAACGACTGCAAGCGCAAACGTAACGCAGTACCCTTGGGCAACCACATCGGAAGGCCCTTACCTACTGTATCAGAGAACATAAACAACTGCATTTCCTTACCGATTTTGCGGTGGTCGCGTTTCTTCGCTTCCTCAAGCAAAGCCAGGTATTCATCCAGCAGTTTCTTTTTCGGGAAAGTGATACCGTAAATGCGGGTCAGCATTTTTCTATCTTCCTGTCCACGCCAGTAAGCTCCGGCTACAGAAGTCAGTTTCACCGCCTTGATAGGAGCAGTCGTCATCAAGTGAGGACCACGGCAAAGGTCGGTAAATGCACCTTGCGTATAGGTAGTGATGTGTCCATCTTCCAATTCAGAAATCAACTCACACTTGTAAGTTTCACCGCGGTCGCCAAACATTTTCAAGGCGTCGGCCTTCGTAATGCTTGCTCTTACCACAGCTTCCTTCTTGGCAGCCAGTTCCTTCATCTTCTCTTCGATAGCCGGCAAATCACTTTCTTTGATTACAGCTTCACCCGGATCCACATCGTAGTAGAATCCATTTTCGATAGCAGGACCGATACCGAACTGAATGCCCGGATAGAGTTCCTGCAAAGCCTCGGCCAACAAGTGAGCACTTGTGTGCCAGAAAGCATGTTTACCTTCTTCATCATCCCATTTATAAAGAACAAATTCGGCATCTTCATTAATAGGTCGACCTAAATCATACGTTTCACCATTCACGCCACAGGCAAGCACATCCTGTGCCAAACGGGAGCTGATGCTTTCTGCAATTTGCAAACCGTTCACTCCTTCGTTGTATTCACGAACAGAGCCATCGGGAAATGTTATCTTTATCATAATAGATTATGTTATATTTTCAAAATTAGTTCACAAAAGTAATTAATTCTTTTGATTTAACCATTTATTATTAAAAAAATGTGATTCGTGCTATTCGGTAAAGCGTTTAATGACATTATAAGCTGAAACAATGCCCAATTCTCCTGCTTTACTCAAATCAGAAACGCCCAATTTATTGTTGCCTAAAAAAATGTGTGTCAGCCCTCTATTGTAATAGGCTTCCGCAAAATCGGGATTCAGTTCGATAGCCTTGTCATAATCGGCCAAAGCTGCCCGGTAATCTTTCAACATCGCCGAAACATTGGCACGATTATAATAAGCAAAAACAAAGTCAGGAGCCAATTGGATCACTTTATCAATGTCTTTACGCACGATTTCATAATCCACAGCCGTAATATCCTTTGTTTTTTCGCCCGACTGCTCTTTCTCGGCAGCCCGCTCAGCCTTGAGATATTCCAGCTCCTTGCAGCGAATCAGCGCACGCATAAAATAAGCCGGGAAAAAATTACCATCAATCAGAATGGTCTGCGTAAGGTCCTCGAGCGCACTGGAGAAATCCTGCACCAGGTAAAAATCAAGCGCACGGGCAAAACGTTTCGAGGCATCCTGCTCGTCCGACACAATTGCAGAGGTATGCGTATCAATCAATGCAAAATGGAATTTCACCTGTTCTTCGGTGAGAGGTGCTTCCATATTAGTGATATGAAGCCGCTTAGACAGCACCCCCGAACGGTTTAGTTCCTCAATTCCCTTGTGATAGTTGACCGCCCGCTTCACATCGCTCATTTTTTCGTAATACGTCAATGCAAACATCGGTTCGAGTTTAATGTTCACATTCTTATCCTGCACCCTGCCGCGGTAGTCGCTGGTGTAGCGCTGTCCCGCATCGGCATCATCGGCAATCACAATCTTGCGGTAATTGTTCATGTTCTTGTCCGACTTCTTGCGCGTCTTTTCCTTATCGTCGGCATCAGCACGCTGCGCCGTTTGCTGCCGGTTCACCCCATTCTGCTTATCAAGTTGCGCTTTCATGAGAATAAATTCATCCTTCTCAGCAGCTTGGGTGTCACCCATCTTTCTACGTGCTTCCGCACGGTGATAATAGCCGACCATGAAATTAGGATACTGCGCAATCACTGTAGAGTAGTCTTTTACCGCTCCCCGGTAGTCACCCGTCTGTGCACGCAGCAATCCGCGGTTGAACACCGCCATCATATTGTCCGGTTCCATCGACAGCACAAAATCGAAATCCTCGATAGCCCGGTTATCGTCACCCACCCGGGCACGTAAAAGCCCGCGATTATAGTGACCGATAAAATTGTTGGGATCAATATCCAAAGCCAGGTCATAATCGCGCATTGCTCCACGGAGATTGTTCTGATGGAAACGGGCCAACGCACGGTTGATGTAAATGCCGGCATTCTTGGCACTGAGACGGACAGCCCGATCCAAATCGGCCTCGGCCTCGGCATAGCGGGCCTGCTGCAAACGCACAATAGCCCGAGCCGACCACGCATCCGGATCATACTTGTCGAGTTCGAGTGCCTTATCAAAATCGTTCAAAGCCGCAAGCGTATCCTTTTGCTGCAAGAATACTTCTCCCCTCATAAGATAAGCCCTTGTATAGCGTGGAGCCACTTTGAGCAAACTCTGTAAATCTGTTTTTGCCGACTCATAATCTTTCTTCTGCATATGAGAAAGAGTGAGATTGTGCCACAAAATCACATTTTCGGGCTCATAATACAATGCCTTCCGATAATCTTCAATGGCCCCATCGAAATTACTCTGCCGAATACGAGCCAACCCCCTTACCTGATAAGCACCTACCACAAAAGGATTTCGCTGAATGGCTTCATTACAATCCAATTCAGCTCCTTGAAAATCTTCTAGATTCAGTTTGGCCAGTGCCCTGAAAAAATACGGTTCATACAGGTAAGGCTTTGCATTAATCACCTGATTGAAGTATTGTATAGACAATACATAATCCTCAAAATAAAGCGCGTTACGGGCAATGGTCATCACCCGTTCCGTGTTTATCTGAGCATATAATAATGTGGGCAACAGTAATAATACTGTAAATAATCTTTTTAACATCGACAATTTTAACTTGTAAGCGAAGCAAAAATAATGCTTTTCGTTTACTTCACAGGGATATAAACGTTTTTTATCTTTATTTCACCTGTTTCATCTTATATGAACTACGAGCTTTACCTTTAAGCATCATGTTCAACTTACCTTTAATCATTTGCTTGCGGAGCGCAGAAAGATGATCGATAAACATCTTGCCTTCCAAGTGGTCAAACTCATGCTGCATCACCCGAGCCAGGAAGCCTTCTACCACCTCTTCGTGTTCTACGAAGTTCTCATCCATGTATTTCACGCGAATTTTATTGGCTCTTTTCACCGACTCGTGGATGCCGGGAAGACTCAAACAACCTTCTTCCATACTCACTTCCTCATCACCTACTTCCAATATGTGAGCATTGATGTACACCTTATTAAAATCCTTAAATTCTGGGAACTCTTCAGACAGCGGATCGAGTGTCACGGTAACCACGCGGATTTGCAAACCGATTTGAGGTGCAGCCAAGCCCACTCCATCGGCATGGTTCATGGTTTCGAACATATTATCAATCAGTTCTTTCAGATTCGGATAATCCGGTGTAATGTCTTCAGCCACTTTTCTCAACACAGGCTGTCCATATACGTAAATAGGTAAAATCATTTTATATACACTTAAAAATTAATACTCAGTTCAGTTCGTTTATACTAAAAACGCTTGCTCTCCAGATAACTCTGAAGAATAATCGTTGCACTGATTTCATCCACCAACGCCTTGTTCTGCCGGTCTTTCTTCTTCAAGCCGGCCTCCAGCATCGTACGATGAGCCAGCACCGAAGTGAAGCGTTCATCTACATATTCCACGGGAAGTTCGGGAAAACGTTTTTTCAGCGAGCGCACAAACGGCTCGATGTTTTTCATGTTTTCCGAATCCTCATTGTTCATCTGTTTCGGCAGTCCGACCAGAATCCGCTCCACCGGCTCCCGAGAAACATACTCCTCGATAAACTTCAAAAGCTGGTGTGTAGGCACTGTTGTCAGACCATTGGCAATGAGTTGCAACGGATCGCTAACTGCAATTCCCGTGCGCTTTCTTCCGTAATCTATAGCTAGTATTCTACTCATAAGGGACAAAAATACAAAAAAAGACGCTTCCCGTAAAAGGAAACGTCTTTTTTATTAGATATTCAGTTGTATATTATTCAACAATCGCTACACGGCTCAACTTAGCATCATCGTAGAACATGTTGTCAACACCACCTTTATAATCAACCTTCAACTGAGAAGCAGGAACATTGAATTCGTTAACCAGCAAATCACGAACAGCTTCCGCTCTCTTCTTACTTAACTTCATGTTGTATTCAGCAGAACCTGTAGACTTGTCAGCATACCCCGTTACAGTATACACCTTGTCTGAATTTTCTTTCATGCCCTGAGCCATCGCTTCAATGTTCATGTATTCTCTCTTAGAAATGTTGCTCTTACCGATGCTGAACACAACAACCAAGCGAGTCATACCCGGAACCATTTGTTTTTCAACAACCACTTCCGGTTTCTTATTACGAGCATCCACCAAGTCACGTTTCAAAGTCTCATTTTCACCCTGCAAAGCATTCACTTTGTCTCTCATATCATCCAGTTGACTTTCCGGAACCATCGGAACGGTAGGAACTGCTTCCCAACCACGGTTCTTGAACTTGTAAGTAAGACCGACAGTCAGACCACCCATTGCTTCCTTGCCTGCCCCACCGAATGCATTTTTCATGAGGACTCCTCTCAATTCCAGATTCAAATCTAATGCTGAAGAAAGACGGAAACGGTTGATCAAACCAGCATTGATACCCAAGTTGTCTTCTTTCGGATCAGTCCAAGAGTGAACCAAGCCAGCACCTACATAAGGGATAAACGAATAAACTCGTTTTTCATTGTAGCCGCAAAACATATTAGAAAGATTTAACAACACATCACCATGAAAATTGGCAATGTTCCATTTTCTCTTGTGGAACCCATTTGAGTAAGTATCCCCCTTAGCATACAAATCATTGGCATTAGGAGTAGCCCCCTTAGCTTGCAGACCGTTATAAGCCACACGCAAACCGATGCCCGGTGTGAACCACTTACCTACAGCTATATCCAGTGCGGGAGAAAGACGCTTGCCAAAACTGGCCTCGTCATCGTTGTCACCGAAGTACATTTGTGCACCAACCCCTCCACTGATGAACCAGTTAGAACCAAAAAGATTGGTTTCTACACGATAGTTTTTTGCTTTTTTTTCTTTTTCTTGAGCAGGCAAACACAAAGATACTGCTGCCAGCACAACAAATAATAAGCCCTTTTTCATCTCATTTCTATTTTTAAGTACATAATATCCAAATTTTTAGAAAGGAAACCAATGTTTTATAAAATTCAACAAAGTGATACAAAACAAATCATTTCCCTACTAAAAACGTTGCAAATATAAACATTTTACCTTAGAATGACAAAATTTAAATAATTTTTCAATAAACAAGTTTGACGTTGTCCACCCATAATGTATTACCCGGTGAGCCCACATAAGCCCCCCCATGACTGGACGTAAACTGAAGGCAGAGATGCGTAGGCACCTCATTTTCATCGGCCCAAGCCACTTCATGAATAGGAACACTTTCCCCTTTACTGTTGACTGTATAATTTTCTGTCACCTGCAAACGCATCATGTGTGCTTTATACTCCGGACGCTTAGTGATATCACCATACATAATCTCGTAGGCAACATCATTCTTCCAATCGGAAGACTGATAATAATACGTGACCATAGTGCCCACACGCTTGGCATACACATTGCCTTCTGCGTCTTCCCAGCGTTTCTGCAAGAACAGGACAACAGCCGGATAATCTCTACCCGGCACATCCGTAATTCTGCTGAATCCCGTTGCGCGTATCCGGTTTTCACGTTCAGACATCTTCACTTTATAGTCAAACTGAAGGGCTACCGGTCGTTGGGTAAACGGGATACCTGTCTGCAGCATTTTCTGCGGGTTCTTAGTGCCTTTAATCGGCTCATGCACCGAACCGGTAAAAATAGAACCGGCAGCCAACACCGTAATATTGACAAGTCCGAACACCTTGACACTCTCCATACGCGTATCTAAACGGGCACAATATCCGTTGCCTCTTTTCTCCGGAAAGACAGAAGTATTGGTTTTCGTCACACCGGCTACCTTTGCCATCACATTGGAAGAAGCCCAAGGCGAACCACCCCTATTCTTATAAGCCTCATCTCCTTTGATGACAGCAGTGGGGCCGATAGCATATACATGCTTCGTATTTCCACCAATGATGGCCGACTCCTTAATCTGTCGATCGATCCACTGGTCCATATTTCCAAAAGGAATCATCTCCACACGAGGCTGAGCCATCAAAGAAAAAGCAGATACCCAGACAACCAATGCCACTGCAAAGAGACGACTAACAATATGCTGTTTCATGCTACTCCTTTCTTTACAAATGATAGCCCCACTGCTTCAAGGCAAAATCCCAATTGTTTTCAACCAATTGCACAGTACGGTCATCATATTTATATTTATTCTTCTTATACCCTTTTTTACCACCAACGTACTTTTCAATATCCGCCCGTGCTTCCACAAACCCAGGAATTGAAAGCCGGTTGTAAATCGTTTCCGTCATGCCCATAGCATCTGCCTCGAAGTCTTCAAACTTCACTTCAATCAAATTGCCTTCAGGAATAAACTGCTTGTCTGCTTCATACTTATGATACAATTTAGCATAGACAGACAAAATGTTCTGTTCGAGTTCTTCCTTGCTGATATCCTGCAACTTCAGCGGCTGAATGGTGTTGGTGAAAAAACTGCGCGTAGATTCGAACACCGTATACGGATTACGCATCAGGTAGATAAACTTCGCATTCGGAAACATCTTAACCAGTTCCTTCACACGCCCTGTGTGAGGAGGATTCTTACTCAAAAACTGAGAACCATGCGTATTCCACAAAGAAATTTTGATCAGTTTGGTAAAAACTTCCTCAAACACCTTCAGTTCCTCATCCGAAATATCCTCAAACAACAGATACTTGTCAACATACTCCATCTGATGTTTCGGGAAGAACCAGAAATTATAATACGTATACGGCATCATATTGGCCAGCGCAAACTCCTCCTCCTGAGGAAGATCAACCGCCAGTTCCATGTTATCCGTGGGACGCTTGTCGGGCATCAGCCAGCTCATATTCTTCTTAAAAAAAGGTTGTCCCCACATCATCAGATGCGGAAACACTGTCTGATACGTCGTGTTATAACCGAAATGCTTGTCGCAAGAAAACACATTATGAACAAACGTCGTACCGCTGCGCCAATGGCCGAGTATAAAAACCGGATCATGCTCCAGCGGCTGGTCGGCCAGCAGTTTCTGATAACGACTCTCCTGCAAAGCAGTCAACGAAGAAAGCAGGCGGCACACCATTTTAGTGAGTCTATACTTTCCCTTATAAGATGCATCAATCTCGCGTCCAGCAGTGATAGCCTTAAAGGTTTTCCAATCAGCTCCCACCAATGTATTAATAGGAAGCTTGTTAAATTCGAGTAATCCCATTTTATCTTTCTTCTTATTTAATCAGTTTTACAGCCAATCCCTGGCGTTCCAGTTCATGAACCGCTTTTTCAATAGCCTCATAATGCTCAGGAGCGATGTTCAATTTAGGCAAGTCCAACACAGGCACATCATCCGTCCGGTTCAGGTCCTTCACTTCCACCCGATTGATAATCATACCGACTGCCGAAGTATTATTCGTAATAGGGTCGATCAAAACAAACGAACCGCACGCCTTATTCCTCTGATACGGATCAAAGAACAGTTCCTTGGCAGTAGTCAACACCACACGAGCAATCTGATTGAGTTGCAGCGGCATCTCGTCTTTGGAAAGGCGACCGTTCTCCACAGACAAATGCTCCATGGTATTCACATCCACCTTATACTTAATTTCATCAATATGCAGACGGCTCAAGTTAGTGGTCTGCTTGATAAAGAACGATTTATTGACATCCATCGGTTCCTCATCCATCCACACCAACATCGCCTCAAAATTACGGTCGACCATCGGTAAATTACTGGGGTGTACCAGCATCTCACCGCGCGACACGTCAATCTCATCCTCCAGCGTCAACGTAACCGATTGCGGCGGAAAAGCATAATCCAGTTCACCGTCGTAAGTAACGATACTCTTCACCCGGGAAACCTTCCCCGAAGGAAGCGCCATCACCTCATCCCCTTTGCGAACCACACCCGAAGCTACCTTGCCACAGAAACCTCTGAAGTCGAGATTTGGACGAAGCACATACTGCACAGGGAAGCGGAAATCAACCAAATTATGATCGTTGTCGATAGGCACAGTTTCAAGAAAATCAAGCAGAGATACCCCTTTGTACCACGGCGTACGTTCAGAACGATCCACCACATTATCACCTTCCAAAGCAGAAAGCGGAATGCAATTCACATCAGGAATACCCAAAGGAGCCACAAACTGTTTATACTCGGACACAATTTCATTAAAGCGATCTTCCGAGAAATCCACCAAGTCCATTTTATTGACAGCCAGCACCACATGCTTGATACCCAGCAAAGACACCAGGAAAGTATGGCGACGAGTCTGCGCAATCACCCCCATACGCGCATCCACCAGGATGATAGCCAAATTGGCAGTAGACCCGCCTGTAATCATATTACGTGTATACTGCTCATGTCCCGGAGTATCGGCAATGATAAACTTACGTTCGTTTGTAGAAAAATATCGGTAAGCCACATCAATAGTAATACCCTGCTCACGTTCAGCCTTCAGTCCGTCGAGCAACAACGCATAGTCGATATGCTCACCCGCATTGCCCACACGCTTGCTGTCACGTTCCAAAGCATCCAACTGGTCCTCGTATAATTTCTTACTGTCAAACAGCAAACGGCCAATAAGGGTAGATTTTCCGTCATCCACCGAACCTGCGGTCAGCAATCTCAGCAAGTCCTTCTGTTCGTCTTTATCCAGAAAAGCCTTTATATCTAATTTATTTTCTGCCATTTTTCGCTCCAATTAAAAATATCCTTCACGTTTCTTTTGTTCCATACTTGCTTCCTGGTCGAAGTCAATCACACGCGTGGTGCGTTCACTCTTCGTTGTGGTCATCATCTCTTCCACAATCTCCTCAATCGTAGCCGCACTGCTTTCCACTGCACCAGTCAGCGGCCAGCAACCCAAAGTACGGAAACGCACCATTTTCATTTCCACCTGGTCTCTGTACTTTTCCGGCAGGCGATTATCGTCCGCCATAATCAGATTACCGTCAATATTCACTACCGGACGTTCCTTGGCATAATACAAAGGAACAATAGGTATATTCTCTAGACGAATATATTGCCAGATATCCAATTCCGTCCAATTACTCAACGGAAACACACGAATACTTTCCCCTTTCTGAACACGCGCATTGTAGATATCCCACAATTCCGGACGCTGATTTTTCGGGTCCCATTGATAGAACCTATCACGGAAAGAAAAAATACGTTCCTTGGCACGCGATTTCTCCTCATCCCGGCGGGCGCCGCCAAAAGCAGCATCAAACTTATACTTATCCAACGCATGCAGCAAAGCCTGCGTCTTCATCAAGTCGGTATGCACCTTACTACCATGCGTAAAGGGCCCTACACCCGCATTGAAAGCCTCCATGTTGCTCTCCACAATCAAGTTCCAACCATACTTTTTCGCATATTCATCACGAAACTGAATCATTTCCTTGAACTTCCACTTAGAATCAATATGCATCAATGGGAAAGGAACCTTGCCGGGATAAAAAGCCTTTTCAGCCAAACGCACCATCACCGAAGAATCCTTACCAATACTATAAAGCATCACCGGATTCTCAAACTCCGCCGCCACTTCGCGGATAATATGAATAGACTCTGCTTCGAGTTCTTTCAAGTGACTTAACTTATATTCTTCCATTACTTAAATAATGATTTATCTTCTACTAAACGCTTCTTTTAACCTTGGACAAGACCAACTCCAGCAATTGACTGACCGACTCCTCCAAACTCAGTTTGGAAGTATCGAGCGACAATGCCGGATGAGCCGGCACTTCAAAAGGAGCAGAAATGCCCGTAAAGTTCTTGATTTCCCCCTTACGTGCCTTCGCATACAGTCCCTTGACATCCCGTCGTTCACATTCTTCTAAAGGCGTGCTGACAAAAATTTCCAGAAAATCTTCTTTCCCGATGATATTTGCCGCCATTTCACGGATATCATTATTCGGACTGATAAAAGCCGCAATCGTTATAACGCCACTGTCCAAAAACAATTTAGAAACCTCTGCGATGCGGCGGATATTCTCCACCCGGTCGGTTTCCGAAAAGCCCAGGTTGTTATTAATCCCGCTACGGATATTATCCCCATCGAGAATGCGGCAGAGCAAACCGCGCTTATGAAGCTCGCGTTCCAGCGCAATTGCTATCGTACTCTTTCCTGAGCCGCTCAGTCCGGTAAACCACACCATCACACTGTGCTGTCCCAAGAGTTCCTCTTTATCCTTCCGTGTCAACATACGGTCAAAAATAGGATATATGTGATTTTTTTCCTCCATTAATAAATATGTTTTATTAAAAGCTCCAAATCATTGGAATCAATATAATAGAAATTAAGAAAGTCATAATATTCAACGGCAAACCAATGCGGACAAAATCCATGAACTTATAGTTGCCTATACCCTGCACTATCAGATTCGTCTGATAACCGATAGGAGTAGAAAAGCTGGCTGAAGCAGCCATACAAATCACGACAAAGAACGGAGTGGGGCTCACGCCCAACTGAGCAGCAAGCGACAGAGCCAAAGGAAAAGCCAAGGCCGCCGCTGCATTGTTGGTCACCAATTCCGTAAACAAGTTGGTGATGAGAAATAAAAGGCCCAACAAGACATGAGGACCATAATCGTCACTCAGCCCGACGATAAACTTAGCCACACAGTCGGCCACCCCCGAGTTGACCATCGCCTTACTGATTGCAAACGCACAAGCAATAGTAATTAGAATATCCCAAGATATATATTTAGTATACTTCCGAGCCGGAAACAAATTGGTCCAGGCCATAATCACCGTTGTGATGGAGACAAAGAAAAACATATCCAGCTTCATACCAGGAAACAACGCCCTAACCACCGGCAGTTCACCCACCGTAGCACCTACAATCATCAGCACCAGCAAGAAAAGGGCAAACCAACGCTTCTTTTTGCCACTCGTGTCCGGATCGTTGCCATTGGTCAACAGCACAAACACTGAAGACTCCCCCCAAGTAGGAATAAAGGTATCATCAGCCATCACCACCAGCGTATCCCCTTCATGAAGCACCACATCATCCAAATGATCAACAAAGCGCTGTCCGCTACGGGTCTTAATTTCTTTTACCACAGCTCCATAGTGACGCTGAAAATTAAAATCCTTCAATTTCTTGTTAATACCCGGGAACCGGGCACCCAAAATGGCTTCCACCCGATGCCATTTTTCTCCTTCCTCCCACTCCTCGTCGGCATCGATAGCATCGGGACGGGCATCCGGAAGCAGTCGTTTCGAGAAAAGGAAAAGGTAAATGATACCCGCAATGGCAATGAAAATACCGACCTTACCCAACTCAAACATCGTGAAACCTTCAAAACCGGCATCCAATATCATGCCGTGCACTACCAGATTAGTAGACGTACCAATCAGCGTACAGATACCTCCCAAGATAGTGACATACGAAAGCGGAATCAAAAACTTCGTGGCAGGCAGTTTCATCGCCTTGGCCCAGTGCTTAATAATCGGTGCAAAAATCACCACCACAGGAGTATTATTCAGAAAGGCAGAAATAAAAGCAACCGACGGCAATATACGCAACTGCGCTTTGAATACCGTCGTCTTTTTCTGAGGAAGCAGTTTCTTTATCACCTGACTCAATGTGCCCGACTGGCGAATCCCCTCACTGACCAGAAACAGCAAAGCAACCGTGATCATGCCTTTGTTGCTGAAGCCCTCCAGCATTTCTACAGGAGTCAGAATGCCGGCACACAAAAACAAGACCACGACCGAAAACAACACCATGCCCGGACGCATCTTATCAGCAATCAATGCAGCCACCATTCCCAAAAGGGCCAGCAACACAAAAATCATCTCAAAGGTCATAAGATTCTATTTGGCATTCCTGCAGGGTTCAACGATAAACCACGGATTCAGTAAATCTTCCTTATTATAACGCAAAGGTTCCTCTTTACCAGCCTGATACACCTCCATACCCGCTGCACGGGCAATGGCATGGCCAGCCGCTGTATCCCACTCCATCGTTGGAGCAAAACGAGGATAAACATCAGCCTTTCCTTCTGCCACCAAACAGATTTTTATTGAACTTCCGCTGGACACCAGTTCGACATTTTCTTTTTCTTTTTTCAAGTCAGCGATGTAAGCCTCCGTTTCAGGAGAAAGGTGCGAGCGTGATGCCACAACAACGAAATGATCACGCACTCCGTCCACCGGCAAAGCCTGCGCACCGGCCATCAGTTGCTCCAGCGTCATATCCTCGCATGGCAACGAAGCGATATCGGTACATTTAAAAGCCCCTACCCCTTCTAAGGCAAAATACAAATCTTTTTTCACCGGCACATAGATGACTCCGGCTACGGGCACCGATTGCTGAACCAACGCAATATTGACGGTAAACTCACCGTTACGTTTGATGAACTCCTTCGTCCCATCCAGCGGATCTACAATCCACAAAGAATTCCACTGAGAACGCACCTCATATCCGAGATGCTTTCCCTCTTCACTCAAAACAGGAAAAGGCGTTTCGTTCAAGAAACCCACGATGGCCTCGTGAGCTTTACGGTCTGCAATTGTCAAGGGAGAATTGTCAGCCTTTCGCTCAATCTGAAAATCCGAAGCCGGATCGTCATAGATGGAAAGGATTTCCCTACCCGCTTGCAAAGCTGCCTTGACAGCTATCATAAGATATTTTTTGTCCATTTACTATCGTAGTTTTAAAAACTTTACCAATACAAATATGAAAAATTTGCTTAGAATTGGCAAAGGTAAAAACTTTCCTCTCTACTAAAGTTTCCAACCGCCGATTTATAACATCTTTTAGTAGTAGAAGAACCATATCTAAACAAACCATTACATCTCTAATCAAAGAAGGCGGTAACTTCCCAGTTATCGCCTTCTTATTTTGAAAAGAACAAACATTCCTTCCAACATTAATCATATATTACCAAAAAGAAATCATTGTACGCGGTACAACAACCAAGCTGCTTGGAAGTCTGCCCGGTTAGGATATTTTGCCTTGAAAGCATCACGCGCATCTGCTGCAGTTGCCTTATCTGCATAAGAAGCAACAATCACACGGTACATTGCCTTTTCTGCATTAAATGCAATGGTAGCATGATAGCCCTGTGCATCCAACCAATCTTTCAAACCGTCTGCATTGGCTTTCACACCAAAGCTCCCAGCCACAACGCTGAAATCCTTCAAGCCTTCGTTACCAGACACTACGGTCACCTTTTCCTGACGAACTCCTGTAGTATCGACTACTTTTTGGGGAGTCTCTACAGGAGCTGCCACCACGGGAGTCACTTCAACCGGTGCTTCTACCTGAGGTTCTGCCAATTCCTGTTGTTTTGCTTTTTCATAAGCTTTTTTATAAGCACTTTCGCTGGATTTGCAGGATACAAATGCCAAAATCAAGCAAACGCTGAATCCTAATACAACTAATTTTTTCATATACTTATCCCTTTTTAAATTAAAATTTCAGCTTCCTTTCTGAGCCTATATTCAGATTTAGGCAGCAAAATAATAGAATTTTTATCACCCGACAAAAAAAACAAGCCAAAAAAACTCCCCGTGCTCCAAAAACTTACCTTATTTTGACCAAAAGAAAATTTTTTTTGTCCAGAATGAACAACCTTTTGCAAAATATATTATATTTGTTGTACATAACCATTTAAAATTTACTATTATGAAGGGATTAAATGTATTGGCCGCATTTTTAGGCGGTGCAGCTGTAGGCGCAGCACTTGGTATTTTGTTTGCTCCTGAAAAAGGAGAAGATACCCGCAACAAAATTGCAGAAATTCTTCGCAAAAAAGGTATTAAGCTCAACCGCAATGAGATGGAAAACCTCGTAGATGAAATTGCATCTGAAATCAAAGGAGAAATGGCAGATTAAAAAAACTTTAAACTAAAACAGAGCTAACATGTTTGCAGACGATAAAAGTATTGAGAACTTCCAACAGTTGTTTTTCGAATTCAAAAAATATATCGAACTTCAAAAAGAATACACCAAGCTAGAACTGACAGAGAAACTAACCGTTCTCTTTTCTACCTTGATAATGATACTTATTCTCATCATTCTTGGCATGGTAGCTCTGTTTTATCTGCTTTTTGCCCTGGCCTACATTTTGGAAGCTTATGTAGGAGGACTCACCGTCAGCTTCGCTATCATTGCAAGCATTAATGTTTTATTGATTTTGTTAGTTATAGCCTTCCGCAAGAAACTGATCATTACTCCGATGGTCAATTTCCTGGCAAACTTGTTTCTAACTGATTCAAACAAATAACCTGTTCAATCCAAACTGTAAAACGATGAATGCACAAACAGCTCCTGCCAAGAAAATCACGCTGGAAGAAATCTCTGAAAGAAAAAAGATTCTGCTGGATGAGATTCGTACGCAGAAAACACTAATGACACATACTGCCCGAGAAATCGTGGCCCCCTTAGCTCCGGCTGCCAGCAAGACAAACGCCTTAATGCGCTCATTCGACACAGGAATGGCCCTGTTCGACGGGGTGATGCTGGGGATAAAATTTATGCGAAAAGTACGCTCTTACTTTAGAAGAATGAGATAAAAACAGCCATCCGGATTCTCCCCATGGAAGAGATGCCGAATGGCTAATATAATTGTTTCAAGATAAGCAGACTACTACACGTAAGTCTCCATCAACTTCACGCCACCTTCTTCCGGAGTAATCACCAAATCCTGGGTAGTAGCCGGAAACAGAATGGTTTCACCTGCACGAACTGAAAGCTCATGGCCTTCGTTATCTTTCATCTTGCAAGCACCTTCCATACAGATAAAAATAACAAAAGAGTCAAGTTCTGAATAATCACAACTGATTTCTTCAGTCATGTCATACAAGGAAGTAGTAAAATAAGGACAAGCCACCAATTCTACCGGCTCGTCTTTCACAGCTTCATATTTCGTACGATAATCATCAAGCACTTCGTAATTGATAGCCTCACGAGCTAAATCTGTATGCAATTCACGTGTTTTACCATTAGCATCCTTTCGGTTGAAATCATAGATGCGGTAAGTAATATCAGATGTCTGCTGAATTTCAGCGATAAACGATCCTGCACCGATGCTATGAACACGACCGGCCGGAAGGAAGAACACATCACCCGGGTGAACTTCATACTCTTGCAACACATCGGTAATGGTGTTGTTCAGCACACGTTCCTTATATTCTTTAGGAGTAATTTCTTCAGAAAAGCCAGAACGAAGTTTGGCACCCTTATCAGCATTGACCACATACCACATCTCGGTTTTTCCCATAGAATTATGACGTTTCTTGGCCAATTCATCCGACGGATGTACTTGAATGGACAAATCCTGTTTGGCATCAATAAACTTAATCAGTAAAGGAAACTTATTTCCGAAACGAGCATAGTTGGCTTCTCCTACCAACTCTTCACGGTAGCGTTTCACCATATCAGTCAGCGTTAATCCTTTTTCAGGACCATTAGCTACTACAGACTCATTTTCTTCAACACCAGAAATTTCCCAGCTTTCTCCTACTCCCTTCAAGTCCGAATTCAAATTCTTAAACGGAATAATCTTGTCGCCCCCCCAAAGCGTCTGCTTCAGAATAGGTTCGAATTTTAATGGATACATTTTGTTTTTCTTGTTATAAACTTAGATTACATTTACTCGGATTTTTACAATCCACGGCAAACATACAAAAAATACGCAACATTATAATAGAATTGAAGAATAATAATCATACTTTAACATGCCCCTCATGGAAGGCAGAGTAAACCACTCCAATCAGTACAGCACACAGTAAAAGACACAGACAAGGCTTCAGCAGTTGTCAACCAAATCTAATTCAGTATAAATCAGGCAAAGACAGACACAGTACTT
>AMCI01000241.1_pt1 | contig 18997 bp, 20 predicted proteins | sample 419838 | NCBI WGS metagenome assembly AMCI01 (sample SAMN01090643, study PRJNA158313) | gut metagenome
GTAGTATCTTTGGCGCATATTAATTTGGAAAGCGTATGACTTTTAAAGAATTCTTTTCTTTCAGAAAAAATATATCTTTTTGGCTGAATATCGTCGCTATGGTTGTAGTGGGGATAGGATTCATTTTCGGTGTATTGGAGTGGCTTGATGTGTATACCCGTCACGGAGAAACGGTGACGGTGCCTAATGTCAGGGAAATGACGGTGGAGGAAGCGGAGAAGGCATTTCATCGCGAGGGGCTGGTGTGCGTGATTTCTGATACCCGGTATGTGAAAAATCTGGCTGCAGGTATTGTACTTGATATGAAACCGGATGCCGGTGAAAAAGTGAAGGAAGGCCGGACAGTTTATCTGACTATCAATACACGGGAGGTCCCTTTGCGTGCTGTGCCGGATGTGGCCGACAACAGTTCGTTCCGACAGGCGGAGGCGAAACTGCAGAGCGTGGGCTTTAAACTCACTGAAGTGCAGTTGATACCGGGTGAAAAGGACTGGGTGTATGGGGTGAAATACCAGGATCGTGAATTGTCGGCCGGTGAGAAGGTGCCTGTAGGGGCTGCTCTTACGTTGATTGTGGGCGATGGTTTGGGTGAACTTTCGCGCGACTCGCTGAATGTGGATAGCCTGCAGATTCAGGCTGAACCTACCGCTCCTGTCCACGATGAAAGCTGGTTTTAATTGAATAATACTGGATTTTAAAATACTGAAATAGATTCGCATGATAGAGGAAGAACTTCCCGATGAATTAGAAACTGATTTAGATGATATAGAACCTGTCGGTGATGAGGCTCAGCTTTACGAACATTTCCGTGTGGTCGTAGACAAAGGGCAGACGATGGTCAGAGTCGACAAATATCTGTTCGAACGTATTGTCAACGCTTCGCGCAACCGCATCCAGAAAGCGGCCGAAGAAGGCTTTGTTATGGCCAATGGCAAGCCGGTGAAGAGTAGCTACAAAGTGAAACCGCTGGATGTCATTACAGTGATGATGGACCGTCCCCGGTATGAAAATGAGATTATTCCTGAAGATATCCCTTTAAATATTGTTTATGAAGATCCTTATTTGATGGTGGTAAACAAGCCGGCCGGACTGGTGGTGCATCCGGGTCATGGCAATTATCACGGTACGCTGGTCAATGCCATTGCCTGGCATTTGAAGGATAATCCTGCGTATGATGCTAACGATCCGCATGTGGGTCTGGTGCATCGTATAGACAAGGATACGTCGGGCTTGCTGGTGATTGCCAAAACTCCTGATGCCAAGACGCATCTGGGATTGCAGTTTTTCAACAAAACGACCAAACGGAAATACCGTGCATTGGTGTGGGGCTTGGTGGAACAGGATGAGGGAACGATTGTGGGCAATATAGCCCGTAACCCGAAGGATAGAATGCAGATGGCTGTGATGACCGATCCTGCTTTGGGAAAGCATGCGGTGACTCATTACCGGGTGTTGGAACGGCTGGGGTATGTCACGTTGGTGGAGTGTATTCTAGAAACAGGACGTACGCATCAGATTCGCGTGCACATGAAGCACATCGGTCATGTGCTGTTCAATGATGAACGTTATGGCGGTCATGAAATTCTGAAAGGTACGCATTTTAGTAAATATAAACAGTTTGTAAACAATTGCTTTGACACTTGTCCCCGACAGGCTTTGCATGCCATGACGTTGGGGTTTGTGCATCCCGTCACGGGTGAGGAGATGCATTTTACTTCTGAACTTCCGGAAGACATGACCCGGCTTATCGAGAAGTGGAGAGGCTACATAAGTAATAGAGATTTAGAATGAAACGCAACATTGCTATCGTAGCAGGAGGGGATACCTCCGAGTTTGAAGTTTCCTTGCGCAGTGCACAGGGAATTTATTCCTTTATTGACAAGGAAAAATATAATTTATATATCGTAGAGATGCAAGGTCCCCGATGGGAAGTACATCTTCCAGACGGATCGAAGGTAGCCGTAGATAAAAATGATTTTAGCTTTACCCACGATGCGGAAAAGGTCGTATTTGATTTTGCTTATATTACGATTCATGGTACTCCGGGTGAGGATGGACGTCTGCAGGGCTATTTTGATATAATGCGTATTCCGTATTCTTGCTGCGGCGTGCTGGCAGCGGCTGTGACTTATGACAAGTTTGCCTGCAATCAGTATCTGAAGGCTTTTGGCATACGTATCGCCGATTCGTTGCTGTTGCGTCGCGGACAGACTATTTCGGATGAGGATGTGATGGATAAGATTGGCCTGCCTTGTTTCATTAAACCCAGTTTGGGCGGTTCAAGCTTTGGAGTGACGAAAGTAAAGACATGGGAACAGATTCAGCCGGCCATTGAAAAGGCTTTTTCTGAAGCGGAGGAAGTGATTGTTGAAGCATTTATGGATGGTATGGAACTGACTTGTGGTTGCTACAAGACGAAGGAGAAAACGGTGCTGTTTCCGCCTACGGAAGTGGTGACGCATAATGAGTTCTTCGACTATGACGCTAAATATAACGGCCAGGTGGACGAAATTACGCCTGCTCGTATCTCGGATGAATTGACCGGGCGGGTGCAGAAACTGACTTCGGCCATTTATGATATATTGGGCTGCTCCGGTATTATCCGTGTGGATTACATCGTGACAGCCGGTGAAAAGATCAACCTTCTTGAAGTGAATACCACTCCGGGAATGACTGCTACTAGCTTTATTCCCCAGCAAGTGCGTGCAGCAGGGCTGGATATAAAGGATGTGATGACTGATATTATTGAAAACAAATTTGAATCGTATGATGGATCTGACAGAATTTAATGAGATTCGTCCTTATAATGATGAGGAACTTCCTCAGATTTTCGAGGAACTGATTGCCGATTCGGCTTTTCAGAAAGTGGTTGCTACCGTGATACCGAATGTTCCGTTCGAACTCTTGGCGCAAAAAATGCGGGCTTGCAAGACCAAGTTTGATTTTCAGAAGACATTCTGTTATGGACTTTTGCAACAGCTTGCGGCTGACCATACGGATGGGTTAACTTTGGATCATACGGCTCTTCACGACAAGAGAAAGGCGTATACGTATATCTCCAATCATCGGGATATTATTCTCGACTCCGGTTTCTTGTCTGTCTTGCTGGTGGATCAGGGCATGGATACGGTGGAAATTGCTATTGGTGATAACCTGTTGATTTATCCCTGGATTAAGAAATTTGTGCGTGTTAATAAGTCGTTCATTGTGCAACGGGCATTGACGATGCGCCAAATGCTGGAGGCGTCGGCTCGTATGTCGCGTTATATGCATTATACGATTGCCGATAAAAACCAGTCTATTTGGATTGCACAGCGTGAGGGACGTGCCAAGGACTCGAACGACCGTACGCAGGATAGTGTGCTGAAAATGCTGGCTATGGGCGGGGAAGGAGATGTTGTTGACCGCTTGATGGAGATGAACATTGCTCCGCTTGCTATTTCTTATGAATACGATCCTTGCGATTATTTGAAGGCTCAGGAGTTTCAGCTGAAAAGAGACATAGAAGGGTTTAAAAAATCAAGTCAGGATGATTTGATGAACATGCAGACGGGGCTGTTTGGTTATAAAGGTCGGGTGCATTTCCAGGTAGCTACCTGCATTAATGATGAGTTGGCAACGATAGACCGTTCGTTGCCCAAGCAGGAATTGTTTGCCTTAATTTCGTCTTGTATCGACCGTCGGATTCATGCTAATTATCGTCTGTATCCGGGCAATTATGTGGCTTACGATTGGTGGAAAGGTACGCAGAAGTTTGAATCTCAGTATACGGCTGAAGATAAAGACAGGTTTGAAACTTATATCCGGAAGCAGTTGGATAAGATTGTCATTCCAAACAAGGATGAGGCTTTCTTGCGCGATTGTTTGTTGGCTATGTATGCCAATCCGTTGGTCAATCATTTAGCTGCTTGTCAATGAAAAAAGGATTGCATCGTCTCTGTATGATGGGGCTGCTACTTCTGCTGCTGGCCTGTGAGGATGAATATCATTATCCTTCCGTAAGTCAGGAGTTTGTCACTATGCTGTCAGATGGGGAGGGTAGGATGAATATGTTGATTCCCGACAAAGGGGATGCTTTACCTGTGTTGGAGGACCGGACTGCTTCGGTGATTTTGCCTCATTCTTTCCGTAGGGTGCTTTGTAATTATGAACAGACTGCACAGGGAGCCCGTATTTATTCTCTGGAATCTCTGTTGACACCGGTACCCAAACCGGCAGATGATGAGACTTATGAGGATGGCATTAAGACGGATCCTGTGGAAATGGAAAGTATCTGGATGGGGCGGAATTTTTTGAATATGATTCTGCATCTGAAGGTGGGAATGGAAACACGCCATACATTCGGGATGGTGGAGGATCTTTCTGAACTGGAGGATAAAAGGATTGTGACGCTGTTATTGTATCATGATGCTGCAGGAGACACGGAGTTTTATAATCGGAAGGTGAATCTTTCTGTTCCTTTGCTTCAATATGTGAACCCGCTCCGTCAGGATAAAGCGCTTATTATAAAGTTTAAGTTTTATACTTATGATGAAGAAGGACATGTCGTTTTGTCGGAAAAGTACTGTGAACCGGGATTCGACTTTACTCCTGAGTCAATTGAATTTGTAAAATAGAAATTGGGATATATGAATAAATTGTTAGTATGTTTGCTGACTGTTTCGTCCTTCTTTTCCTGTCAGTCGAAGGGGAATTATCAGTCGATGAATGTAGATGAGTTTGCCGTTTTGATACAGGATGAGAATATTCAGCGGTTGGACGTGCGTACGTTGGCTGAGTATTCCGAAGGGCACATGCCCCATGCTATTCATATCAATGTGATGGATGAGGAATTTTCTGCAATGGTCGATTCATTGCTGGTGAAAGAAAGACCGGTTGCTCTGTATTGCCGGAGCGGAAAGCGGAGCAAGAAAGCATCTGCTATTTTGGAACGTAAGGGTTTTAAGGTATACGAACTGGATAAGGGCTTTCAGTCGTGGCAGGAGGCCGGTAAGGAAATAGAAAAATAACCGGTAGAATCTGACTGTATTCAATGATTAAAGGGGATGTATCACGGCATAGCGGTCTGATACATCCTCTTATTTGTTATGGGTTATTATAAGCTTTCCAGTAGTTTTTTCAGTACGACTGTCGCCGAGATTTCTCGGTTGGCAGCTTCGGGTATAACGATGGACTGAGCTCCCTCAATGACATTGTCGGTCACAATCATGTTTCTGCGCACCGGAAGGCAGTGCATGAAATAAGCATGGTTTGTAACTGCCATTTGGCGGTCGCTGATGGTCCAGTTCCTGTCTGTGCTCAAGATTTGTCCGTATTGGTCGCCTTTATAGGCTGCCCAGTTCTTGGCATAGATAAAGTCGGCTCCTTCGAACGCCTTCATCTGATTGTATTCCACTCGGGCATTTCCCACAAATTCGGGGGCCAGTTCATATCCTTCAGGGTGTGTGATGACAAATTCGTAGTCGGTGGCATTCATCCATTCAGCAAAGGAGTTGGGTACAGCTTGCGGCAACGGACGGGGATGAGGGGCCCATGTCAGCACAACTTTCGGGCGCTCTTTCTTTTTATACTCTTCAATTGTGATTAGGTCTGCAAAACTTTGTAGCGGATGACGAGTGGCTGCTTCCATCGAAAATACGGGTCGTCCGGAATATTGGATGAACTGATTCAAGATGGTTTCTTGATAGTCGAATTCCCGGTTTTCAAATCGTGCGAAAGAACGAACACCGATGATGTCACAGTAGCATCCCATCACGGGAATCGCTTCCAGCAGATGCTCCGGTTTATCGCCGTCCATGATGACACCTCTTTCTGTTTCTAGTTTCCAGGCTCCTTGGTTGATATCTAGCACCATGACATTCATACCTAAGTTCAATGCAGCTTTCTGGGTGCTGAGGCGGGTTCGCAGGCTGGAGTTAAAGAAAATCATCATCAGTGTTTTGTTTCGTCCTAATTCTACATACTTAAAACGCTCTTTCTTTATTTCAAAAGCTTCGGCAAGGGCAGATTTTAAATCCCCGATGTCCTGTACACAAGTAAATTTCTTCATCTCTCTTTTTTTATTCTAGTGTGACATGTTTTACGTAGATTTCCTGATTGAGGAATGTAGATGCGGATTCCGAAAACTTTTCTTCCGCCTCTGTGGTATAGAATAGACAGTTGCCGTTTTTGGTGCAATGGTTATCCATCTCCGGATGTCGTCTCATATAGTCTTTCAGACTTTGGGCTACATATTCTCCTTGCGATACAATGCTGATGCTGTCGGACATGTAAGCTTGAATCTTGGGCAGTAGTAGCGGAAAATGGGTGCAACCTAAAATCACCGTGTCAATAAGTGGGTCTTTGTACAGCAGCTGGTCGATGTATTTCTGGATAAAGAAGTCGGCTCCTTCGCTTTTGGCTTCATTGTTTTCCACTAGCGGAACCCACATCGGACATCCCACGCCGGTGACTTGAATTTCAGGATACAGTTTGTGAATCTCCATGGGATAAGATTCCGATTTGATGGTGCCTGGCGTAGCCAGCACCCCTACGTGCTTATTTCGGCTGATAGAATCGATGCATTCCACCGTTGGTCTGATTACTCCCAATACGCGGCGGTGAGGATCAATCAAAGGAAGGTCATTTATTTGTATGCTGCGTAGTGCTTTAGCTGATGCGGTGTTGCAGGCTAAAATAACTAGGTGACAGCCCATTTCAAACAATTTGTTTACGGCTTGTTTTGTGAACTCATACACCACCTCAAAAGAACGTGTACCATATGGTGCACGTGCATTGTCACCTAGATAGATGTAATCGTATTCAGGCATTGTTTCTCTGATTTTGTCCAGAATAGTCAAACCGCCATAGCCGGAGTCGAATACTCCGATAGGACCGGGAATCGTTGATAAAGATTGGTGCATAACTTGAAAATTTTAGATGCAAAAGTAGATAAAAAGACACGGATTACACGATAGGTTACGGCTTTTATTTATTTTGAAACCGTCAGCTCGTGTAATCCGTGTCTCTTGTAAATTCGTTGGGCAGTATTCCTTACTTAATACCGAGATGTGCTTTTACTTTGCTTGTCAAGTTAACGCTCATTGATTCGTTGATGTAAGGTATCGGAGTTCTTGCCACGTCAAAAATGTAAATCACACCTTCTGCAGCTCCCACAGCCTTGATAGCATCGTCCAATTTCTTGTAGATAGGAACCATGGCATCATTCTGGGCTTTTTGCATTTGCTGAGCAGCTTCCTGTTGGAATTGTTCTTGTCTCTGAGCCATGTCTTGCAATTCTTTTTGTCTTCTTTCTGCAATGTTGGCTGGAAGAGAATCTTTGGAGATAGCTTGTTGAAATTCCTGGTATTTTTTGTTGAATTCTTCCTGAGTTCTCTGCAACTCAGTAGTGAGTTGTTGTTCCAAAGTCTGGATATCTTTTTGAGCTTTGGTGAATTCGGGCATTACCGTGATAATTTCCTGTGCGTTGATATGACCGAATTTAAGGTTCTGTGCAAATACACCCATTGGGAGTGCAAGCAAGATTACAAGTGCAATTTTTTTAAGCATAGTTCTATAATTTATTTGAATGATTTTTAATTGTTTCGGCTGCAAATGTATGAAATTAATTTGAAAAACCTAATTTTCTTAGTATTTCATCGCTGATATCTATTCTCGGATGTGCAAAAATCAGTCCGCTGGCAGTGGCGCGGTCCACAATCATGTCATAGCCACGTTGCTGCGATACGGCTTTCACTGCTTCATAGATATCATTCTGTATCGGAGTGAAGAGTCGGTCTCGCAGTTTCGCCAGTTCACCTTCTGGTCCGAAATATTTCCGTCTCAGTTCGGCTGCTGCTTTTTCCTTGGCTACGATGGCATCTTCTCTTTGTGTTTTCTGTGTAGTGGAAAGCGTTTTCGATTTGGCTTGATAGTCCTGGAACATTTTTTGTGCTTCCTTGGCCAACGCTTCCACTTCGCTTTGATACTTTTCCGTAGCATCTTGCATTTGCTTGTTTGCACTCTCGGCAGCCGGTATATGCTTCATGATATATTCCGTGTCAATCAAGGCAAACTTTTGTGCTGAGGCCAGACTGCTGACCCACAGCAACAGAATGAATAAAGCAGACTTTTTCATGTCATTTCGTTTTGGTTATATATTAGAATTCTTGTCCCAAAATGAAGTGGAACTGGCTTCCGCCGTATTCTTTAGACCCGAATACCTTGTCGAAACCGTAACCCCAGTCAATACCCATCATTCCAATCATCGGCAAGAAGATACGTACGCCCACACCGGCTGAGCGTTTCAAGTCGAACGGATTGAACTTCTTAATGTCGTGCCATGCATTACCAGCTTCGAGGAAACCTAACACGTAAATGTTGGTACTTGTTTCCAGCATCAGCGGATATCTTAATTCGATACCCAGGCGAGTGTAAGCATAACCTTCCGATCCATACGGAGTCAGGGCACTGTTTTCGTAACCGCGCAAGGCAACACTTTCTGTGGCATAAGTAGAATAGCCTGTCATACCGTCACCACCTACGTCGAAGGTACCGAACGGTGATTTCTTGTATTCGTTGTAGTGTCCCAGCAAGCCAAATTCTGTACGAGTCATCAAAACCAGACATTTCGGATGAGCTACGGGGTCCATCAACGGAGTGTAGGTTTTGCCTTTGAATTTCCACTTGTGATATTCAATCCATTTGTGGAGCTTGTTCATGTTGTTTTGCGTAATTGTTCCGTCTTCCTTGTAGTAACCCTTGTAGTCCTTACCATCCCACAAAGAATAGGGAGGAGTGAGTTGTACCGATAGTGAGAATTCTGAACCGGTACGCGGGAAAATCGGGTTGTCGATAGAGTTACGCGCCAGGGTCAATGAAAGGCTCAAGTCGTTACACTTGCCATTGGTCACCGGGAAATACTGCCAGTCTTTCAAGTTGTAGCGCTGGTAAGCCAGTTCTGCCGAGAGAGTAAAGTAGTCGTCCGGCCACTTCAGACGCTTACCCCAGCCCACTGAAAGTCCCCACATCTTAATTGACTTGTCGGGGTCGTAGTAATTCTCGTAGTTGTTGTAGTTGCCATAGTTGTACATGCCGTAACCGCCATAACCGCTATACAAGCTGTTGTAGTAGTTGTTGAAATAGCTTGAATTATAGTAACGGCTGCTGATGTCGGTCTGCACAGAGAAGAAGGCCGAAACCGAGAATGAATTCGGACGTTTGCCGCCAAACCAAGGGTCGAAGAATGAAACGCTGTACGACTGGTAGTATTTGGCATTCGTCTGTCCGCTAATAGTTAATGTCTGGCCATCACCCTGTGGCAAGATACCCCGGTAGTTTTCTCCCGGATGCAGTAAGTTGGCCACAGAGAAGTTGGTGAACTTCAAACTCAACTTACCGATGATACCCGTTTGTCCCCAGCCGGCAGAGAATTCCACCTGGTCGTTAGCTTTGGAAGTTAGCGGTAAGCCTATATCTACCGTACCATTGGCCGGATCCGGTTGGATATCCGGTTGCAGTTTCTCAGGGTCAAAGTGTCCCATTTGCTGGATTTCACGTAAAGAACGCATCAAGTCTTCCTTGCTGAACAGTTGTCCCGGACGGATACGGAGTTCACGGCGAACCACATTTTCGTACAATCGGTCGTTACCGCTGATTTTGATTTTATTGATAGTTGCCTGACGGCCTTCATAGATTCTCATTTCGAGGTCGATAGAGTCGCCCACAATGTTCACTTCTACCGGGTCGAGGTTGTAGAACAGGTAACCATTGTTGTAGTACAAGTTTCCGATGGCGTCATCATCCGTAGAAATACGTTCTTCGAGCAACTTCTGGTTGTAGATGTCGCCTTTCTTCATGCGGAGCAGGAAGTCCAATTGTTCAGAAGGATACAATGTGTTACCGACCCACGTCACATTACGCAGGTAATATTTCTGACCTTCATCGATATCCAGGTAGACGTTGACCGTTTTGTCATCAAATTGAGAAACACTATCTTTTACAATCACCGCATCACGGTATCCCAATTCGTTGTATTTGTCGATGATAAGTTGCTTGTCCGCTTCGTAGTTTTCCGGAACAAATTTCTTCGTACGGAACAGATTAATCAGTTTCCCTTTTTCGTTTGTCTTCTTCATGACCCGCTTCAGCTTCGAATCTTTGATAGCGGTATTGCCGGCAATTTCAATGGCGTGTACTTTAATCTTTTCCTTCTTATCGATGATAATGTCCACAATCACCTGATTATCTTTGGAAGAATCGTCTTTCTGATTGATGATAACTTCTGCATTCTTGAATCCCTTATCGTCAAAATAACGCTTGATTAGAATCTTCGCCTTGTCCACTGTATTGGGAGTAATTTGCATACCTTTTACCATTCCCAACTTGCTTTCCAAGTCTGTGCGTTCCGATTTCTTCACGCCATGGTAGCGTACATCCGAAATACGGGGGCGTTGTGTCAGGCTGATTTTCAACCAGATCTTGTTATCTTCTATCTTTTCGGCTGTAATCTGTACGTTGGAGAACAAACCATGGCGCCAATAACGCTTGATAGCACCGGTAATTTCATCACCCGGTACTGTGATAGTTTGTCCCACTGACAATCCGGATAGTCCGATCAATACATAGTCTTCATAATTTTTCACCCCTTCCACCTTGATGTCTGCTATTTCATACTTCTTGGGCGTACCAGAATATAAAATAACAGGTTTCGAATTGCTATCGGTGCTGGTATTCTGCGCCATACTGGTAGCGGTAAAGCTACACAGGCAGATAAACGTTATGAATAGATAGGAAATACGATAATGCATTTATATTATAATTTGATGTTTCAAATGATGTTAGCTGATTTGTTCACTTGTTTTGCCAAAGCGGCGTTCCCGCTGTTGGAAGTCATAAACGGCTTTGTAGAGTTCCTCCTTGTCAAAATCCGGCCAGAACACATCGCAGAAATAAAGTTCTGAATAAGCACATTGCCACAGCAGATAATTGCTCAGTCTGAGTTCGCCGCCCGTGCGGATCAGCAAGTCTGGGTCGGGCATGAAGCGTGTTTCCAAGTGAGCACTGATATATTCATCGGTGATTTCTTCCGGAGACAATTCACCTTTTTGAACAGCCGTAGCCAGTTGACGCATGGCTTCCGTCAGTTCCCATCGCGATGAATAGCTGAGTGCCAGCACCAGGCTCATTCCTGTGTTGTTGGCAGAGTGCTCGATGCAGGAATTCAGGCTTTGCTGTACCTCTTCCGGCAGTTTCTTGAAGTCGCCAATCACCATAAAGCGGATATTGTTCTTCATGAGCAACTCCTCTTTGATGGAATTCAACAGCAGATTCATCAAGGCTGCCACCTCCTGCTGCGGACGATTCCAGTTTTCGGTAGAAAAAGTATATAAGGTTAAATACTTTATGCCCAGGCGAGCAGCATCTTCAGTAATCTGCTGCACTGTTTCTGCTCCTGCCTGGTGACCGTACGTGCGTTCTTTCCCACGCTGTTTCGCCCATCTGCCATTACCGTCCATGATAATGGCTACATGTTGGGGAATCCGAGTTTTGTCTATTTTTTCAATATAGGACATTTCTTTACTTATCGTTTTTATTTTCCGGCATTGGCCAAATCAAACCACAATTGGTTGAGACGTCCGCTCCACACTTCAGAATCATGTTTATAGGTGCGTGTCTCTGTAGTTGTGGTCTCTTTGTCTCCCTCTTTCTTAGTTACTTTTTCTTTGAAAGAAACATTGTCTTCCTTGCCGAACAATATATAAATGTATTGTTTTTCTGTATCTTGAATTACCGAATAGTTGGTTCTTCCTCTGAACTCCGGTTTTTCGGGAGTAGAAACCGTAATTGATGATTTGAACCAGTTGTGCATGGGAAATGCAAATTTCTTGTCGGCTTTTTTCCAAGCAAATCCTTCACTGTCAGATACATAAATAGATTCAAATTTTTCTCCCCAGCAATAGAGACGATCGTTGTAGAAAATCACGGTAGGCTGGTTGAATCCCGGACAATATCCTGTGCTGGAAGTTGTTCCGATTTCGGCCCAAATAGTGCCGTCAAATCCCCAGGACACTGTAGCCGGCACTTCTTTCCCGTCCACTGTAGTGGTGATTTCAGGCTGATGCTTACCCACTACGATGTTCTGGAAGCCTTTGCCTTTCGGGAAAGTGGCATACGACAGGTTTTCCACAGGAAATCTGCTGTCCGTTTCTCCCAGTGAAGTTTCTTTCGAAAACTCATCGGAGGAAGATACCTGCGCTGCATACATCATTCTTTTGCCGTTTTCTTCCTTTATATAGGTCAACTGAATATCGTCTTGACTTTTTATCGGTAATTGGGAAATCAAGGCAACCACCGAGCCTTCTATCTTATCAGACGGATTCCAAGTGATACCGTCTTCCGATACATACAACTTTTTCTCTGTTGTAGCCAATAGGCAATGGTTCAATGCCATTAGCGAATGAGGCATTTGTTTGATTCCTTCCACTATCTGTGTGTTCCATGTGGCCATGTCGCTGCTGACAGAAACTTTCAAAACTCCTTTTTGCATGAAGTATGTGAACACTTTATTACCTAGACGAACCGATTTCTGAGCCTCTGTAGCTGCAGGGTCCATCGTTCCTTTGTGTTTCCAATTCAATGAGTCTGGGTCGAACCGATGAATGCGTACGGTGATGGTGTATTCCTTGGTCTTTGTCTTGTTGAATTCGGCCAGTCCTTCCGAAGACCATACTTTGATTTTCATCGGTTTCCGTAGGTCGATAGAGTCATTGATGTTGATAATCGAATCTTCGCCGTTTTTATCTTTCGTGGTGACGATGCCCGATACGGTAGTCAGCGTTTTGATTAATATCTTATCTACAATGGTATCTGCATGCACAGGCAGAGAGTCTTGATTGTAGATTTCTCCTCTCAGCTGGTCGATAGTAAATTTATAGGTTTTTCCGTATCCAATCGTGTCAAGGCTAAACGCATGGATGGTGGCATCTTTGCTTAATTCGATGTTGTTTTCCTCATCAAGACATGACGTAATAACGAATGATACGATAAAAAAACTAGCAATGAATGATAAAAACTTTATTCTCATTTGAATGATTGTGTTTATTTACAAGTTGCAAAAATAGAAACAATTTTCCCGATAAAGAACATTAACGGCAAGTTTTATATAAAATTATAGATAATCGATTTGTTTTGGTGGGCGAAAAATCCGTCGATAAAGAATTATTTTATCTCTTCCGTTACTTTGTAATGCCAAATGTCTCTACCGAAATGTTTATCCACTGAATAGACGGTTCCCGGTTTCATTTGAGGTGCTTTGACTCCTGCGTGTAGGCGGACAGGGCATTTTTCTACATAGGCTTCGTCCCACAGTTCGCTGTCAATGAACGACTGTAGCAGTTGGCTTCCTCCTTCCACTAGGAGTGTTTGCAATTTGCGTCGGTAGAGTTCTTCCAATAGTGTTGGTAACGGATTGTCGCTGAAGTCGATGGGAAGATAGGTGACATTGTGTGTGTCTTTCTTTGCTCTTTCCGTGAACACAAGCGTGGGGATGCTTCCGTCAAACAAATGGAGTTGGGGCGGGAGCGACAACTGACGGTCTAGCACCACCCGGGTTGGATTCTTGCCATACCAGTGGCGTACGTTCAGTGATGGGTTGTCCAGCCAAGCAGTCTTGCGTCCCACTAGGATGGCTGCTGATTCGGCTCTCTTTTTATGTACCAGCATGGTGCTCAGCGGCGAAGAAAGTATTACGGGGGAACCTCCGTTGCGGTTTACGTCTATCCATCCGTCGGCAGATTCGGCCCATTTCAACACAATGTAAGGACGATGTTGGAGATTGAATGTGGTAAACCGGCGAATCAGTTGTCGGCAGTCCTCCTCCAAAACTCCCACAATGACTTCCCGTCCGGCATCGCGCAGCTTCTGTATGCCTCTTCCGGCTACTTCCGGAAAAGGATCCTGGCAGCCGATGACGATACGGGGAATTTTCTTTTCTATAATCAAATCTGCACACGGAGGAGTTTTCCCGTAGTGGGAACAGGGCTCCAGGCTGACGTAGATGGTGGAACGCTCGAGCAATGACGGGTCTTTCACCGAACGGATGGCATTTACTTCTGCATGAGCTTCTCCGCAACGTACGTGATAACCTTCGCCGATAATGCGGTCGTCGCACACAATTACTGCTCCTACCATCGGGTTGGGAGCCGTGTTACACCGTCCGTTTTGTGCTAGTGCTATGCATCGTCTGATATATTTTTCTTCTTCCAATAGAATGCTCTTCGCCATATTATTCTTATTTTTGCATTTAGAAATTGTAATAATTATGAATCCTATCGTTGCGCATATTCGCCATTCTTTGCGGGAATTATATCCGCCGGAAGAGCTTCGGGCTCTTTCGATGATGATATGTTGTGACCTGTTAGGTCTCAATGCGCTCGATATTTACATGGGCAAAGATATAACATTATCCGAAAGCAAAGCACGTGAATTAGAAAACATTATATTCCGTTTGCAGAAAAACGAACCTATTCAGTATGTTTGTGGCTATGCTCTGTTTGGTGAAAGGAAATTTAAGGTTGCTCCCGGTGTGCTGATTCCCCGCCCAGAGACGGCCGAATTGGTAGACTTGGTTGTGGCTGAAAATCCCCATGCACGACACCTATTAGATATAGGTACGGGAAGTGGTTGTATCGCCATCTCGCTGGACAAACGTCTGCCGCAGGCGGCAGTGGAGGCATGGGATGTTTCGGAAGAGGCACTGACTATTGCCCGCGAGAACAACCGGTTGCTGGATGCTCGGGTGGACTTCCGGCTTCACGATGTCTTTGAAACGCCTGTGTGTGAGGATTGTCTTTTTGATATCATTGTGAGCAATCCGCCTTATGTTACGGAAAAGGAAAAGCAGGAAATGGATGCCAATGTGCTTGACTGGGAACCGGAACTGGCACTTTTTGTGCCGGATGATGATCCGTTGCGTTATTACCGGCGCATTGCCTTGTTGGGGCAAAGTTTGTTGATGCCGGGTGGAAAGCTTTACTTTGAAATCAATCAAGCTTATGGATGCGATATGGTACAGATGCTGGAAGGGTATCACTATCACGATGTCCGTATTGTACAAGATTTTTTTGGAAAAGATAGAATAGTTACAGCAAACCGATGAGTGCACAATTAACTGATGCGGAAGCTTTCAGCCGTATGGCTTCCTACTGCTCTGCTGCCGAGCATTGTCGGGCAGAAATTAATGAGAAATTACAGCGTTGGGGAATCGCTTATGACACCATTGAACGCATTCTCAACCAGTTGGAGGAGGAAAACTTCATAAATGAAGACCGCTTTTGCCGGGCATACATTAATGATAAGTATCGTTTCTCTAAGTGGGGCAAGATGAAAATTGCCCAGGGGTTGTATATGAAAAAAATCCCTTCTGATGTGGCGTGGCGTTATTTAAATGCGTTGGATGAAGAGGAGTACCTTGGCATTTTAACTGGATTGCTGAATGCTAAGCGCAAGAGTATTCACGCTCAGTCGGCTTATGAACTCAATGGTAAACTGGTCCGTTTTGCCATGAGCCGGGGCTTTGAATTGAAGGATATTAAGCGCTGTATTGACATCCCGGAGGAGGAAGGAACAACTGATTAAAAAAATAAATGTCTTCTTCTTTTTATTTTCGTTCAATTTCTGTACTTTTGCAACAAATAATTAATCGTAAGTTTTGTTATGAAACACTTAGAAAAGCTATTCGCGGAGAAATTGCTGAAGATTAAAGCTATCAAACTTCAACCCGCCAACCCTTTCACATGGGCTTCAGGATGGAAATCCCCCTTTTATTGTGATAATCGTAAAACTCTTTCTTACCCCTCTCTTCGCAACTTTGTGAAGGTTGAACTAACGCGTCTCATATTGGAGCGTTTCGGACAAGTAGATGCGATTGCAGGTGTGGCAACGGGTGCTATAGCTCAAGGTGCTTTGGTGGCAGATGCGTTGAACTTGCCTTTTGTCTATGTTCGTTCTACTCCGAAAGATCATGGACTGGAAAATCTGATAGAAGGAGAACTTCGTCCGGGCATGAAAGTGGTAGTGATTGAAGATTTGATTTCCACTGGCGGTAGCAGTCTGAAGGCAGTGGAAGCAATTCGTCGGGATGGTTGTGAGGTGATTGGTATGGTAGCATCTTATACTTATGGATTCCCGGTAGCAGAGGAAGCTTTCAAGAATGCGAAAGTAAATCTGGTTACGCTGACGAATTATGAAGCAGTACTTGATGTGGCTCTCCGTACAGGTTATATCGAGGAAGGTGATATTCCAACGTTGAACGAATGGCGTAAAGACCCCGCTCATTGGGATGCTGGAAAATAAGATAGTTAATAGTTGAAAATATTGTAGTTAAAAAGAACTTTTCGAGCATTTCTGCCCGAATAGTTCTTTTTTTGTTTTTGTATAAAAGAAGTAAGTAGTATGACTAAATTTGAAAGTAGTGTAAAGGTAATACCTTACAGTCAAGAACGTGTGTATGCTAAAATTTCTGATTTGAGCCATCTGGAAGCATTGAAGGACTTTTTGCCGCAAGATAAGGTGAAAGACCTTTGTTTTGATTCGGATACGTTGAGCTTTTCGGTATCGCCTATTGGCCAATTGTCGTTGCAGGTGGTGGAACGTGAGCCGTGTAAGTGTGTGAAACTGGCTACTGTTAATTCTCCGCTTCCGTTTAACATGTGGATTCAGTTGGTGGCTACCGGAGCCGAAGAGTGTAAGGTGAAGGTGACCATCGGAATGGATTTGAATCCGTTTATGAAAGCAATGGTTCAGAAACCGCTTCAGGAAGGATTGGAGAAGATGGTGGAAGTGATGTCTATTATCAACTATTAAGTTCGAAAATTTGGGCTTATGGCACAAAAACTTTGGGAAAAATCAACGCAGGTAAACGAGGATATAGAGCGCTTCACTGTGGGGCGCGACCGTGAACTGGATCTTTATTTGGCCAAGTATGACGTTTTGGGTTCGATGGCTCATATTACGATGCTTGAAAGTATCGGGCTGTTGACCGAAGAGGAATTGGCTTTGCTGCTGGGCGAACTGAAACATATCTATGCCTCGGCAGAAAAGGGAGAGTTTGTGATTGAGGACGGAGTGGAGGATGTCCATTCTCAGGTGGAACTCTTGTTGACACGCCGTTTGGGAGATGTGGGAAAGAAAATCCATAGCGGACGTTCTAGAAATGATCAGGTATTACTGGACTTGAAACTCTTTACCCGAGCCCAAATAAAGGAAATTGCCGAAGCCGTAGAATTGCTTTTTCAAGTATTGGTGCGTCAAAGCGAACGCTATAAGGATGTGCTGATGCCCGGTTATACCCACCTGCAGATTGCCATGCCTTCTTCGTTTGGTCTGTGGTTTGGCGCTTATGCCGAAAGTTTGGTTGACGACATGCTTTTTTTGCAGGCCGCTTTCAAGATGTGCAACCGCAATCCGCTTGGCTCGGCTGCCGGATATGGTTCGTCGTTTCCGCTGAACCGTACGATGACTACCGAACTGCTCGGGTTTGATTCGATGAATTATAATGTGGTCTATGCGCAGATGGGACGTGGTAAGATGGAGCGTAATGTGGCTTTTGCTTTAGCCACGCTGGCAGGTACTTTGTCGAAACTGGCTTTTGATGCTTGTATGTTCAACAGCCAGAACTTTGGTTTTGTCAAGCTTCCGGATGATTGTACTACGGGTTCCAGCATTATGCCTCACAAGAAAAATCCGGATGTGTTCGAGCTGACGCGTGCAAAGTGTAATAAACTTCAGGTGTTACCGCAGCAAATCATGATGATTGCCAATAATCTTCCTTCGGGTTATTTCCGTGATTTGCAAATTATCAAAGAAGTCTTCCTGCCAGCTTTCCAGGAATTGAATGACTGTTTGCAGATGACGACTTATATTATGAATGAAATAAAGGTGAATGAACGGATTTTGGATGATGACAAGTATCTTTTCATTTTCAGTGTAGAGGAAGTCAATCGCTTGGCGCGGGAAGGAATGCCGTTCCGCGATGCATATAAGAAAGTGGGGTTAGACATTGAAGCTGGCAAGTTTGTTCATAATAAGGAAGTGCATCATACGCATGAGGGAAGTATCGGTAATTTGTGTAATACGGAGATTTCTGTATTGATGCAACGAATATTGGATGGATTCAACTTTGATGGTATGGAAAAAGCTGAAAAAGCTTTACTGGGAAGATAAAAATACTTTGAAGGAAAGTTTTTTTAAACTTTCCTTCAAAAAATTTGGTAGTAATAATAAAAGTACTTATTTTTGCACCCGTTAAAAATGAAAACGCGGAAATAGCTCAGTTGGTAGAGCATAACCTTGCCAAGGTTAGGGTCGCGAGTTCGAGTCTCGTTTTCCGCTCATCTTTAAAAGTGGCTGCTCGAATGGTGGAATCGGTAGACACGAGGGACTTAAAATCCCTTGGCCATTGCGGCTGTGCGGGTTCAAGTCCCGCTTCGAGTACATAAAATAACGCTAATTGCTTGATTTTCAGCAGTTAGCGTTTTTTGTATCTGTGCTTTGTGTCACTAAAATGTCACTTCATCCGATAGAAAGCCGTTTTCCCCATAAAGAAAGAGAGCCATCCCCATAAAGAGAATGACCCCTCAGATTTGCGATTTAAAACACCATTATGGCATTTTGATACAAAGGTACAAAAGTTCTGTTATTATTCAAAAGAATAATTCATACGAAAGAGAGTTCTATCTGTCTTGCCTCTACATTTAAAAAATCATTCACCTAAATAATTCTATAGGTTGAATATTCTCTTCTGTTCGTTGACCTCTAATAAAGCAAATTCTATTCTAGGATGATACTTATCTATTTTCTTTTCCGCTTCAATCTGAAAGCATAGCTTGTCGTCTGTTATAGCCTCAACCATTTGCAGACAATCTAACAATGTTTTCAAAGAATTATCCAAGTCAAATTTAATAGAACTGTGGTACACCTTTACATACAAGCGGAATCTGCTTGCTATTTTTCTGTTCTT
>AMCI01000252.1_pt1 | contig 18867 bp, 19 predicted proteins | sample 419838 | NCBI WGS metagenome assembly AMCI01 (sample SAMN01090643, study PRJNA158313) | gut metagenome
CATAAGCTATACAACAACTGCTGTAAAGCGTTGGGAAAAAGGTGAGATATCTTTCCAAAAGAAAGGGGTATGATCTGGAAATTCCTGCTAAAAGTGTAGTAACCTACATAGGAGAATTAAAATAATGGCAAATCCTAAGATACCATATATATCCGAAGCAGAAGAAACTTTATTGTATCAGAAACTAAATGTATACAATCAAGGAAGGGCTTCCTACAAAGAAGAGGGAGCCTACTTGGTTGTACTGCCACAACCAGCAAAACCTTTCTATTCTTTATGGATTTACTCTCCCATACCGAGCAGACAATCTATCTTATACATCTGTGAATTAACGAAAGACATACACGAAAGCATGCGTATGGCCAGCACACTGTGCTATTTTTCCAAACGTCCGTTATTTATTGTGCCATACAATGCCAAACGGATGCAAAGCCGCGGCGATGACATTATCTTCTTCGGCAAATATCGTGGTCATTATTTACATGAAGTACTGAGAATAGATCCGAGTTATTTGACATGGATAGCTTATAAATTTGAGCCACGGATACCCAAACAAGAACAGTTTGTTCAAATTGCACGAGTCTATCACAGCGTGCATTTGGATATACAGCGACGAAAAACGATTGCTGTTCCTAAAAATCACTTCATCGGACAAGTAGGAGAGAAAATACACCAACTCACTCTAACTGTACTCAATGTTCATATAGAAGACAATCCTTATAAAACTCAATACAGAAATGGACAAGCCATCTTCTATGTGCGACAACTGCTTAAATTAAAAGATGCAACGGGCAATCTGATAAGCATGCGCATTCAAGCCAAAACCGGAAGTTGGTCGTCTTGCCAATTACCAGCTTCCGAACATGCCTTCCAACCTGGAGAAATAGTCCATGTAGCCAGTGCGCACATTGCCGGTACCTATATGATAGGCAACAACCACTACACACGCCTCAGTCATGTAAAATTCAACAGGTAATCAATACCGTAGCATAAGCAGAAATACCTTCTTCTCGCCCGGTGAAGCCTAATTTTTCCGTCGTAGTAGCTTTGATAGAAATATCATCTTCATCGATGCCCATCACCTCAGCCAGCACTTGCTGCATAGCAGGAATATGCGCTTTAAGTTTGGGACGTTCTGCACAAATGGTAGCATCGATATTGCCTACATGATACCCCTTCTGTATAAGCAATTCCACCGTCTTCTTCAAAAGAATTTTACTGTCGATATTCTTGTATTCACCTGCCGTATCAGGAAAGTGATAACCAATGTCACGCAGATTGGCAGCACCCAATAAAGCATCACAAATCGCGTGAATCAATACATCAGCATCACTATGACCCAATAATCCTTTCTCATGCGCAAGCTGAATGCCACCCAACCAAAGCTCACGGTCTTCCACCAGCCGATGCACATCAAAGCCAAAACCTACACGTATCTTCATAACTTGTAAACAGCCATTACCGTATATAAAAATCCAATAACTTATCTTCTCCTAAATAGCCCTCCAAATGTTGTCCCACCTGAACAGGACCTACCCCAACCGGTGTACCCGTAAAGAGCAAGTCACCTATCTTCAATGTCATAAACTGACTGACATAAGCAATGATATCATCCACCCGATGCAACATATCCTTCGTAGAACCATGCTGCACACTTTTCCCGTCGATATCCATTCTGAAGTCAAGATGCTGCACATCCCCTCCCACTTCATCCAATGGTACAAAACGGCCTATAGCCGCCGAATTGTCAAATCCTTTACACAATTCCCAAGGCAATCCCTGTTCACGGAATGTACGTTGCAAGTCACGTGCCGTAAAATCAATGCCCACCGTCACCGCATCATAATACCGGTACGCAAAGCGCGGGGCAATGTGCTTACCCAAACGGCAGATTCGAACTACCAATTCAGTTTCATAGTGAACTTCATTGGAAAAATCAGGAAGAAAGAACGGCTTGCCATCTTTCAATAGAGCCGAATCAGGTTTCAGAAAAATGACCGGATTGGCAGAAACATCAGTATGGCCCAACTCGGCATTATGAAGAGCATAATTCATGCCCACACCTATTATTTTCATTTTTTGACTACATTTAAATTCAATCGATTGAACATCACAGCCAGATGCGCATACAACGAGGTGTTCTGCACCACAATATTCTCAGGCACACGAATACGAAAAGGAGTAAAATTCCACACAGCTTTGATACCGCCTGCAACCATCTTATCAGTAATTTGTTGAGCTATTTCGATAGGCACAGTCAACACACCAATATTGACACCATATTCATTCATCTTCGCCTCAAACTCATCTGAATGATAGATAGGAATGCCATTAAGCGAAGTTCCCACCAAGGTAGGATTTACATCAAATGCAGCTACAATTTCCAAGCCAAAATGACTAAGACCGGAATCTTGCAACAAAGCACCTCCTAAACTACCTACACCAAATAAAAAAGCCTGATGGATATTCGTAAATCCCAAAAAATTTTCCAGCACAGCAATCAAAGTGTCAATCTCATACCCCACTCTAGTACGTCCTGAAATCTGTACATACGACAAATCCTTGGCTATTTGTGATGCATCAATATTGATTTCCTTAGAGATTTGAGTAGAAGATACAAAGCGCTCACCTTTCTGCTTCAGCAGCTTGACATTAGAAAGATACCACGGGAGTCGGCGCAAGGTAGGCTCCGGCACTTTCATGCTATTCTTATGTTGAATTGCCCGAATCGTGGCCATTATTGATTTACTATTTAGTTATGAATGAGCAAAAATACTGATTTTTCTAAAAAAAGGCAGAGACAGTTAACATAATTTCCACAAAAGTTTTGTATCACTCCATAAACGAGCTACTTTTGCCATTAAATTAACAAAAAAAGGCTTATGAAGAAGAATGATTGGAAAGACCGACTAAATATAGTTTATTCCACGAATCCCAATTTTCAGTACGAAAGCGAGGATAAAGATATACAAGTTACTCTTCCACCCAGCCAACAACGCCTACGAGTACAACTGGACCGAAAAAACCGCGGCGGTAAAGTGGTGACATTAATTACAGGATTTATCGGCAGTGAAGACGATCTGAAAGATTTGGGCAAACTACTGAAAATCAAGTGCGGCGTGGGAGGTAGCGCCAAAGAAGATGAAATTATCATCCAGGGCGACTTTAAACAACGGGTAATAGAACTGCTAAAAAAGGAAGGCTACACGCAAACCAAATAGCCTTACAATCCGTAGCCTACATCAAACGAAATCTTATATTTTTTCGCTATACGCTATTAAATAGTATTAAATTGTTTTGTTCTAATAAAATAATACCTATCTTTAAAGCCATATTCGGGAGTTGTAACAAGTCCTGGCCCGCAGGCAAGCATTATGAGAATACAGTTTGAAGTAAAAGAAACGCTGGCAGCCATTGTTGATGAACTGCTGCACAGTGAAAAGTGGATTACCGTTTTAAAAGAAGACATTCCCGGCAAAAAACTGATTGTAATCCGCGATCCGAATTTCGATTCGGAAGCTACGGTAGAAATCTATGACAAGGAACTGAGCATCAAAACTGCATGGTCCAGCTACACATATAGGATCTTCACCATGGGCAATGCCGTGTGGTGTGAATACAATGGTGCCTATCGCGGACTCTTGGAACAGCAACTGCTACCTACGATAACTCCAAAGGAAAGTTTGTTGGATTCTGAAGTACTGGACAGTTCACTTTACGGACACAATAAGCATACCCTGCGCCAATATGCTGAAGACAACGTGAAATTGAAACAATTCCGCCGGGAAAACTTCAACGAAAACCGCAGTGGCCTTGCATCCTTTGACCATCCCAAGCGCGTATATGATGAATTCATCAAAGAAGACTATGTAGAGTCATGACCATACAGCAAACGCAACGGGTCGCTGTTGAAATAGCAAGACAACACACAGACCAAAAATCGGCCGGGAATGCACAAATGAAAATGCATTTCCGGCCGGTTTGGGTTATTCACGGTTCTTCACCGTCACTTCAATGCCCGAGGGCCACACCACATCGGTATGCGCCACGGCATTATTGCCGTGTCCGCTCCAATCCTTCACGATGTTGCCCGCTCCTTCGTTGAACTTCCAGTAGGCACAAAGGCCTTCGGCTTGTGCGGGATCATCTATGCGATACATGTCGCGATAGATGTCTTCGGCGGTGCGGGCCACGCTCCAGATGCGCACCTCGCAGATTTCACCATCCAGCATACGGCTCATGTCGTTGGGTTCTCCATAGGAATGGCCTATCTTAAACATGAAGTCGCCATCGTTCTTGCCCGGAGTGGCGCGTTTCTGCCGACCCAGACTGACGGGCGTTCCATCACCATAGTTTTTGACACGTCCGTGCTCGCGTCCGTCCAGATACATCACGGCCTCGTTCTTCTCGGTGTCCAGCGTCACGGCCACGTGATACCATTCACCCTCGTTCAGCAGCTTGCTCTTGTCGGCATTGGGGAACTTCTGCTCTTGATAAGCAAACTGCAGCTGCTGCGGATTGAAGTAGGCGTCGCCTATGCGAAGCAGGCATTTCTGCTCAATGCCCATGATGGTAGAAATTTCGCGCAGGCGGTTGTTAGCATCACGGAAGCTGTTCACGCGGATGATGGCTTCGTAGGTGAGTTGCTTCAGGTCGTTCACCACCTCGGCGGTGGGGCTTCCCTTGTCGAATCCCGGCACCTCGAAGTAGTTGTTCTTCAGGCTGGCTGCCGTGGTGATGGCGCTAGAGCGTCGCACCACGTAGCAGAGGGTGCGCGAACCGTCAAGCGTGCCCAGCCCGCCGGACACCTGTGCTATGGTGACGGGCAGCAGATAGGTGTGGTCCATCTCCAGTGCCGTGAGGTCCTTGAAGTCCAGCGTCACGGGGTCGGACACGATGCGCCCCTGCCGGATGACGGCCTGCGGTGACGAGAAGCTGTAATGCCGGGCATCCAGCATGGCATAGTCGGTGCCCAGGCGGGCGTTATAGTCAGCCACCAGCGAGGCATCTGCGCAGAAGTCCACGGTGATGTCCTGCTCCACGGGGCGTATCAGCTGAGCGGCCAGCTGCTGCTGTCCGCTTTCCACGGTGCCGTTAAAACTGTAGGTGGCCATGTCCTTCTGCGAGGCGGCGTCGATATACACCAGGTTGTCCACCGGCGAGCGGTCGGTGTAGTCGGTATTGTCGCAGCCGGTTGCGGTGAGCAGGACAGCCGCAATCAGGGTAGCGCAGCGAGCTGACTTCGGTGCAAGGGTCAATAGAATGTCTTTCGTTTTCATTACGATTTTCGTTTTTAATAGTATGTTATTTAGTAGGTTATATGGCATATGATTTCTATTCGTTTGCCAAGCAATTCGGGAAACCATTGGGAGGTTACCTTTATGCCGCCTTGGCAGCCGGCTTGCAAAGCTGTAAATCATTTTCTCACAGCTGCGGGGCGGCTGTTAATTGCCGTAGTTCTTGGCGTGAGAGTTTCCGCTCCAAGTTACGGTCTTGCCCCATAGGTTGGAAGCGAAGAGGTTCATCTTGGCCGATGCGTCATACTCGCGTACGTTGAACATCATGATGGCACCGTAGCCTGCATAGTTTCTGGAATATCTCGTAATCTGTGAATCTGTAGGAACACCTGATGTATATTGGATGGACATTCTAGCCCACTTGCTGTTGGCAAAACTAGCCGGAGCGTTGCTTGCACCGAAGTTGGGCCACATATAATCCAATGCGTCCAAAGAAGCCTGGTCGAAATTCAAAGATGTGGAGTCGCTGTAATAGAAAGCGGTAATCAGTTTGCCGGGAAGCAGGGCACGTACTTTCTGAATTAGCTTGCCGTAGTTGGCGGCACTCGGAGAAGGCAGACCGGAGATGCGTCCGCATTCGGCATATTCATCGTCAAAGTCCACACCGTCCAAGCCGTATTGGTTCACGCAATCAGCCACCTGCTGTGCAAAGGAATCCATCTGGCTTTCGGTCATGTTGGTGAAGCCCACGCCTGTATGGTCGCCCAAAAGGCCGAGCAGCACCTTGATGCCTTTCTGCTGCAACGGGCGTACCAAGGTTTCCACGTTGGCCAGAATGTGGCTTTGGTTCGGATTGTGATACAACTGTACGGTAGAAGCCGTGCCGCGGATGTTGGATGCGAAAAGCACCACATGGTCCACTACGGCCTCATCAGTTCCAGTGAAGGTGTATTCGCCCATGTTCAAAGGATTTACATCGTTTGTTTCCACATAAATCGTGAGTTTTGGAGTTTTCTCCACCACTGCACGCGTAGCGGGCTGTGTGCCGTCTGTCATTTCGGTTACAAATTCTTCATTGCTGCAGTTAGCCATCAATACAACTGCCAAAAGGCTTAACAACCAATAATTTAATTGTCTCATGGTAATAAATTTTTAAATTAAAAAATGAGTTAACAAAAAGCTACTGTGAATGGCTACTCTTATTCTGCCATGATTCACTTTTATTCAATCCTGTCTAAAAGATTACTTCCTTTCCTTTTTTCAAAAATTACAAAAATTCTTATTATCACCAATCTTTTTTATAGAATCCTGTAGGCATATCTACTTTATCAGACAATGGGGCACAATTATAAAAAATTAAACCATATTCAAAATCATCCAAATCAAAATTCCAAGAGTCTCCATCCTCCATAAATGTCATAATAGTAGCGCCAATGAGTGTCTTCATAGCATTCTCCTTTTCCTGGTATTCATTTTGTATCAAGTCGCAAGCAAACACTAGCAAATCACTTTCTTTCAATCCTTGCGTCTTCCATTTGGCTATGTTGACGGTAGCTTCTTCTATTGGGGAGATATCCTTATTGGAGAACCAAGGCACCACGGCACTGCCGTATTTGGATGCATCCAAACCGGCTATAGGCTTACGCGTGTATCGGCTGTAGGGCTGGTCTCCTTCCATCTTCGGATTTATCAGTTGCATCCCTTCTTCCGGCGTTACATAGCCGTGCCAGGCATAGTCGATGTATTCCCCCACCCGGATGCCGCCGCATTTCGCCGCATCATAGAAATATTCCGTGGCCTTGCCTTTGTCCACCACGGTGATGAGTTTGCCGGGCATTGCCTCGCGCAAGGCTTTGAGCAGCTTGGGATAGGAGGTGGTGTTCACCTCCACCTCGGCGTATTTGCTGTCGTCGTCCCACAGATTCACTCCATCCAGGTGATAGCGTTCTATCACTGCCTTTACCTGCCCGGCAAAGTCGGCTATCTGGCTGTCGGTCATATTGCAGAAGCCCACTCCCTTGCCGCCGTTCTCGATGCAGATGCAGACCTTGCGCCCGAACTCCTGCAGGTGACGGATGTACTTGTCGCGATGCTCCAGCACATAGCTCAAGTCGGCTCCCAGCTGCAAGGTGCAGTAGGCTCCCGGTGATGCGCAGTCCACCGTGGCCCGCTTCAGGTTGACAATGTGCCCCAAGCTGTAGTCCGGTGCAGGCACTGTCATAAAGTCGTCGACTGTCACGCCCCAGGCAGCGGCAATGAGCGGCTGGTAGGTCTCTGTATTGACGTAGAACACCGTGGTGGCTCCGGGCAGCAGGGGCGGAAGGTCTTTCCATTGTCCGGGATATGGATATTGTTCCTGCGTTTTCTTCTTGCGATAGGTTATCCGGTAATAGAGGTTCTGCTTGGCAGGCACATAGTCGCCCTGAGGCAACTGTTCCAGTGAAAGTGCCAGCAGATAGGCAGTGCCCTCTTCGAGTCCTTCCGACGAAAGGAAAAGGTCAATGTCGGCAGCCTGTCTTTTTCCGGCAGGAATGGAAAGTGCCCCCTCTGCGGCCAGTGTGGCATTGGCAGCCGGAAACGGCTTCATGTCGGTCTGGTGTTCGCTGTTGTAGTCGGCCACCAGGTTGGGGTTCTGCACCACTTTCAGCGTAAGGGGAGCTGTGGCAGGACGGTTCAACCGGTATGAAATCTTTTCCACCGCAGGTGCATCTCCCTCGTACAGCGCCACCGTGCGCTTGTTTGCCACCGTGACACTGCTGCACAGTTGTCCGGCTGTCAGGTTCATGGCATCGCCGTCGGGCAACGGCCCCACAGTCTGGGATATGTCGTCGGTGCAGGCGCAGAAGGATGCGGCCAGCAAGGCGAGCCATAACGTATGTTTTATCCAACTTTTCTTAATCATATTCATAGTTTTTCTTTAATGGGTTACACGATAGGGTTATCTCGACGGATTGAGCAGCTGTATGGCGGTGCGGGTGGTCTGATAGTTCATCTGCACGGGCTGGTAGTCGTCGTTCAGACTGTAGATGGCCAGTCCGCCCAGGTGCCCCAGCGACACCACACGGTCGGTCATATCCGTCACGGCATCCTGCTGCTGGTTCTCCTCGTTCACAATGCCGGAGCCGATGTTGGCGGACAGCAGCAGGCGTTCCTTGGGCAAGCGGTCGGCATAGGTCTGCAGCACCTGGCTGACGTAGAGCTTCAAATCTACGGCATGGGCCTTTTCGGCGGTGTTCAGCACCACGTAATCGGCTTGTTCCAGGCAGCCGGCATGGTCCAGGAAGGCGGGGTCGCCCTCGAACACCAGCACCTTGCCCGTGGCCGAGAGCTTCTGCACGATGAGGGCGGCTGCCTCGCAGCGGGCAGTCAGCTCGGCCTCGGTGCCTCCGTAGAGGGGGATGCCGGTCAAGGCGAATCCGTCCAGTTGCAGTTCTGCGGCAGTGGATACGGCTTCATCTACCCAGGCTCCCAGCCGGTTGGCATCGGCCAGCGCGTCGGCCTGTGCGGCATAGTCCAGGCGGTAGAGCATACGAGTGCTCTTCTGCTGCAGCAGGGGGATGTCTTCACGGTCGTAGGCGGTGAGGCGGTCGGAGTGGTCCATCGCCACAAAGTCCAGCGAGTCGGGCAGCGAACGCAGGTAGCTGCTTTCGTCGGCCGATGTCTGGGCACCGCAGGCAAATACGCCGTAGGTCAGGTAATGTTCGCTCTCCAGCTTGTACTGGCGCAGCGATTCCAGGTAGCGTGCCCACAAGGCGGGGTCTTGCTGCGAGGGGTCTTGCAGGTCGATGTCCTGCGGTTCTATGTCGGTCCAGTCGCTGCACGAAGCCACGGACAGCACTGAGAGCAGCAGCACGAGGCAGGTCTTGAAATTCATGTTATACTTCATAGTCTTCTTAATATATATAGTTGATTTAACATCGGTTCATATATAGGGTGCTAGCGGGGCTTCTTGTCCCACCACAGGCGGGTGTTGCCGTTGTCGGGGCCTCCCAGGGTGGCAATGGCTTCCTGCAGGTGGGCAGAGTTCTCGTTGTACTCGGTGGGCGGATACCACAGGCGGCGTATCTTCTGCTGTGCATCGTTGATGACTCCGCCACTCATGTTGGCCACCACGGGCATCAGCTTGGGATAGTCGGTGCGTCGGTATTCGCTCCAGGCCTCCACCGCATTGGGGAAGAGGGCTATCCACTTCTGGGTGATGATGCGCTCCAGGTTGGCCTCAAAGTTCTCGTCACCCGGTTGCCAGGGCACGGTGATGTTGCTCATGGCAGTGTTGGAGTAAGTTCCCTTGGGATCGGTGTAGCCCTGCGGACGGCGGGTATCGTCGGTCAGATAGGCGGGGTCGGACACACCGTACTGCTCGAACGAGAGGTTCACGCCCTGCTCGTACAGGCTGCGGGCATCGCCGCCCATACTCCATCCGCGCAAGGCCCCTTCGGCGCGCAGCAGGGTAATCTCGGCTGCGTTCATCCACATGTACTTGCTGGTGGTGCTGATGATGGGCTTGCTGTAGAAGGGCGAGAGGTCTGTGGCGCACTGTATACCGATGCGTACGCCGGCAAAGCCCTGCACGGTCTGTCCGCCTTCTTGCCACGATACCTTGGTGAACATCTTATCGCGCCGCGGGTCGTTGTAGCCGTTCATGTAGCACAGCAGGTCGGCACCCACGCGGTGGTCGGGCCATTCATTGAAGATGATGCTGGCGCGGTTGTCTTCCACGGTCAGCTCGGCATTGTCGGCATTGGTTGTAATCACTCCGTCAGCTACGGCTGCCTCGGCCACGCGCCGTGCCTCGGCCGGATTGACGTAGGCCATGCGCAGGGCGAAGCGCAGCTTCAGCGAATTGGCAAAGCGCAGCCACTTGTCCATGCGTCCGAAATAGACGTTGTCGAACTTACGGAAGGTTTCGGGGTCGATGCCGACGTTCTCTTTCAGCACGGCGGTCACTTCATCCAGCTCTTTCAGCATTTGGGCATAGACGGCTTCCTGCGAATCGTAGGCCACGGTGAGCGAGGCGTTGCCCTGGGGGTCCAGCACCCGGCTGTAGGGGATGGGGCCGAACATGTCGGTCTCGCGCTGCATGATGGCTACGCGCATCAGCTTGCCTAGGGCCAGTGCCACCGGGTCGTCGGTACGGTCACAGAGGTCGCGGTAAGAGGCGTATACTTTGACGATAACGGTAGAAAAGGCGGCTTCCAGCCAGTCGGCAGTGGGGTTATAGATGCTGCCCTTGCCGCTGTTGTCCCACTTGGGATTGGTCTCACCGAAATAGCCGGCATACGGCCCGGCAAAGAGACATTCTATGAACTGGTAGCTGTGCTCCTGCGTGGGGATGACGTAGCCCTGCAGACTGCGCAGCGTGGCGCCGATGGCGTAGTTCTCGCGATCCATTTCCTCCTTGGTCACTTCGTACTCCTTGCAGTTGATATCATCGAACTTACCGGTACACGAAGCTGCCACACCTGCCAGCAGCAGACTCAGAAGGGCAGTAGCGATATAAGATTTCAGTCGTTTCATATCTTCGATTTTAAGGGTTAAAAGTTAATCTTTATGTTGAATCCAAGGTTGCGCGTACTGGGCAGCATAAAGTTGTCGATACCCTGGTAGTAGTTGCCGGTGGTGGCCACAGCTTCCGGGTCGAACGGTGCCTTGCAGTAAATCATCCACAGGTTGCGACCCACGAACGATACCGAAATGTCGCACACATTACCCAGCCACTTGCGCGGAATGGTGTAGCCTATGCTGGCCTCTTGCAGACGTACGTTGGTGGCACTGTAGGTATAGTACTGCGGTATGCCGCTGCCTCCGCCTAGGGCCATGTAGTAGGTCTGCGGATTCATCAGGGTACGTCCGTTCAGCAACACGCCTCCGGCCTCGCGGGCTGCAGCGGTGCGCTCACTCACACCATATTGGTCGAGAGCGGCTTCAGTAGCAGAATAGACGATGCCGCCCAGACGTGCCGTAAGCAATGCCTGCAGGGTGATGCCTTTATAGGTGAAGCGGTTGTTCCATGCCATGTTGGCTTTGGGGAACACGGTGCCCAGTTTGATGTCGGGCAGATTGTCGGTCACAGACAAGCCTCCGGCATCGTTGATATGCACCATGCCCTTGTCATCACGCACCAGATCGCTCTGTGAATAGAGGTCGCCCAGGGTGCCGCCTTCTTTCAAGATAAACTTGGCCTTGCCCAGTCCGCCCACTTCCAGGCGGTCTTTCCAGATGTGTTCGCCGGTTTCGGGGTGGATGTAGTCGCGTACCAGTTCCTTGATTTCATTCTTGTTGTGCGATAAGGTGAAGTTGCTGTCCCAAGCGAAGTCGCGCCACCGGTGGGCATATCCCAGGGAAAGTTCGATACCGGTGTTGCGCACATAGCCTGTCTGCAAATAGATGGTACTGTAGCCTGACGATACGGAAATCTTCGGGTCGAAGGTCTGGTTGAAGGTGTTGGCCAGATACCACGACAGTCCCAGACGGAAGTCCTTGAAGAGGTTCATGTCCAGACCCACTTCCCAGGAGTTGGTACGTTCGGGCTTCAGGTCGCCGATGGGATAGTGCGTCTTGGGCACCCATCCCTGTGAGGTCTCGTCATAGGCATAGGTGGGCGTGGTGAGGTTGCGCGGATAGGGCGTACCCACGGAGCTGAACGAAGCGCGCACCTTCATGTAGTCGATGAACGAGGGCATCGGCAGCATCTCCGAAAGGATGCCGGACAAGCCCACCGAGGGATAGAAGAAACTGGTGCTGGACGAATTGGCCAACTGGGAAGCCCAGTCGTTACGTCCGGTCAAGGTGAGGTAGATCATGCTCTTCCAGCCCACTTCCACACTGGCGAAAATGGATTGCGTCTGCTCTTGCCACTCATCCTGACGGGCACGTTTCTTGTTGTTGTCCAAGTCATAGACGTTGAACACGTTGGGGATGCCGTTCTCACGGATGGGTCCGCGGTAGCTCAGGTCTTCATAGCGGTTGTCCACGATGCTGGCACCGATGTTGGCCACCAGTGAATAATCGCCGAAACGCTTGTTGATATTGGCCAGCACATCGGCATAGGTCTGTCGCTGGTCGGGCTTCTCGATGGCATAGTATCCTTGCGAACTACCTTCGGTGAGGGTGGTCAGGGTGCTGGCATAGAGCTTCTGCTCGTACTTGGTGTGGGTGTTGTCCACCCGCACACGTCCCACGATGTTCAGCCAGTCGGTCACGTCATAGCTCAGCGATGCCGACAGCATGTAGCGTTTCTTGTAATTGGTGCGCAGGTTGCGGTAGGCTATCCAATAGGGATTCTGCATGGCATAGTCGCCCTCGCCCTGCGGCCAGAACTGGGTATGGATTTTTCGGGCCGCATCCCAGCGTTCGAACGATTTCACCAGACTGAAATCATCGCCGCGTGGAAACAGATAGACGGGCACGATGGGATTGGAATAGACTCCCTGATTGGTCATGTTACGGTCGTTCTGGATGATGTAGCTGGCACCCACATCGAGCTTCATGCGGTCGTTCAGGAAACTGGTGGTGTTTCGGAAGTAAAGTTGAAACGGTTGTAACGGTTGTTGGGCACCAGCCCTTCGGAATTGACCGCAGCAGCCGAGAAGAAGGTCTGGTTCTTCTCCGTACCGGTGGAGAGAGTCACGGAATTGGTGAAGATCAATCCGGTATCGAAGAAGTCCTTCGGTTCATAGCCCCGACGGGCAGCAGGATTCAGCTTTTCGCCCCAGCTGAGCACCTGTGTACCCGATGCCTTGCCGTTGGTGCCGGTGCCGTAGATGTTCTGGAACTTCGGCAGGATGAAAGGTTTGGCAAACTCCGTGTTGCTGTTCACGGATACCTGCAGCTTGCCTACCCGTCCGCGCTTGGTAGTGATCACAATGGCTCCGTTGGCTGCATTGCTACCATACAAGGCGGCAGCGGCAGCACCGGTCAGTACGGAAATACTTTCAATGTCATCGGGGTTGAGGTCGGCAATGCTTTCGGACGAACCGCGGGAGTCGAATGCCAATCCGGAGTTATCGGACTCATAGCGGAAGTTGTACATGGGAATACCGTCTATCACATACAGGGCGTTGCTGCTCTGCTCGATGGACTTGGTACCGCGCATCACCACCTTACTGGCTCCACCCACACCGGAAGAAGAGTTGTTGATGTTGACACCGGCCACTTTACCGTTCAAGCTGTTGATAAAGTTGGCATCCTTGATGCCGGAGATTTCATCGGACGTAACCTGTTGCACGTTGTAGCTCAGAGCCTTCTGCTCGCGCTTGATGCCCAAGGCGGTGACCACCACTTCATTCAGCATCTCTACGGCGGCATGCAGTTGCACATCGTACTCGGTTCTAGAGCCGACTGCCACACGTTGTTCGGTATATCCAATGTAAGAGAAGAGAAGGGTACTGCCCGGAGCGGCATCGATGCGGTAGCGTCCGTTCACATCGGTGATGACTCCCTGACGGGTGCCTTCCACCTGGATGTTGACCCCGATCAACGGTTCTCCCTGCTCGTCGGTCACCTTACCGCCGACTTGCTGCACGGGTTTGTGGTCTTCTACTGGTTGGGGAATGATCTTGATATACTTGCCGGACACTTCAAAGGTAAATCCGGTACCTTTCAGGATGGTTTCCAAAGACTGCTCCAAGGGAGCTTGTTTCAACTGAAGGCTGATGGCAGGCTTGCTGCGCAGCTGCGAGTCGTTATACCCCACGGAAAGGCCCGACTGCTTTTCTACCTCCTTCAATGCGTTAATCACTGTAATGCTGTGTTTCTGAATGGTAATGCGAACATTACGCTGAGCAAAAACTGCCGATTGCAGAATAAACAGGCCAAACAACAGCATGATAAGCCTGCTTTTTGCTCCGGTGCTTAAAGAAGCATATTCTTGCATTAGCTTTAAGTATTAGTTGTTAACTTAGTTAGTGTTTCTCTAGGTTGGTTCAGAACGGTTGAAGTTCTGAGGTTTATAAAGGTTTTCTTCTACTGATTTCATAGCCGGAACGAAGGTGAGAATTCGCCCCGGCTACTTTTGTTCATGGCATTCTGGCGGTTAAAGGGTTCCTATTGTTGTTATAAAAATAAATAGCTTGAAAGAAGAATCATCTCCGGCGAAGGATGCACTGCTTGCCGCGTATCTCGAAAGTGAGGTAGCCGGTTACATCGGTAAGGATTTCCATGACTGCCTGCAACGAGGCATCCTTATGGAAACGGAAACTGTAACGATCGTCTTTCAGACTACTCAAGCTGTAAACAAACTCATAGTTATAGCGGCGTTCCAGCCGCTGGATAATCTCGAGCACGGTCCGGCTGTTATAGACCAGTTCGCCTCGCTGCCAGGCTGTAATATCGTCGAGATCGGGACGATCCACGTGATAACGGTGACTACCCCGGTGATAACAGAGTTGCTCGGAGGGTTGAAGCCGATGGCTCTGTGACATCGCATCAAAATCTACCTGCACACTACCCGACAACAACACGGTCTGTATCTCGGTTTGCTCGGGATAGGCGGAGACATTGAATTCTGTACCTAAAGCGGTAACCTGAAAATCATCCGACTTTACAATAAACGGATGCTCTGAATCAGGTTTCACCTGAAAATTGGCTTCACCCACCAGATATACGCTACGCTCATCACCGGTAAAACGCTCCGGATAAATCAGGGTGCTTTTGGAATTGAGTTGTACACGGGTGCCGTCCGGAAGCGTAAGATGACGCATCTCGGCCACGGGAATATACTGTTGTATCAAATCAATGCTGGAAACAGGGGACATCCGCAAACGGACTGCCAGCAAGCCGACCGCTATCAACAGCACGGCTGCCACCGACTGCCAGATGCGCAATATACGCAGGCTACGCACACCGTTTGAACGGATCCGCATGCGCAGCCAATGCTGCCACTGCTGATCCACGTCATCGGCAGGCTGCTGAGCAAGGGATTCCTGCCACAACGAACGAAACAGTTCATGTTTGGAAGAACTTTCCTGAGAATCTTTTTTCATATCTTTCCCTGTTTGAATTACTATACTCTATAGAAAGAGTCGGATAAGAAGCAGGAACTACGTAAAAAGATTCTGTTAAAAGATGATAAATAATAGAAATAGTTTTTTCAATTCAGAGAGAGCCAGGTGAATCTGACACTCCACCGTACGGACAGAAAGACCCAGTTTCTCAGCTATTTCACGATTGCTCAATAACTGAAACCGACTCAAGCGAAAAATCTTGCGGCGTTGTTCAGGCAGACGGTCTATGAAAGTACGCAGAAAATAACAGCACTCCTTATAGGAAATGAGACGGGACACCTGGGCTTCTGAATCGGGAAACAGTTCTCGTACAAGTTGCTGTTCCTCCCATGATTCCTTGAAATGGCGTACTGCCACCTCATGCCGGATAAAATCAATGGCCTTGTTCCGGGCCACCGTATAGAGATAACGGTCAGTCTGGTCAGAGTCCTTTTTGAACCAGATATCGGGTTTACTCCACAAGAAAGTAAATACATCTTGAGCCAAATCATTGGCATCAGCTTCCGAATGGATCATCTTGAATATAAAATACCTCACTGCCGTAAAACGCGATTTGAATAACTTTTCAAATTCAGCCTGCAAACCTATGTCTTCATCTACCGTTAATCTCATTTGTATTCATAATGTAAGGCAAAGTTAAACTATTTTTCCTTACCACAAAAAAAGGGGAGTGCAATTGTGATACACTCCCCTTTTTATATCTATCAGTCTGAATTATTCAGCACGCAAAGTGAAACGCTTGAAATCAACGATCTTCAATTCAGGATCAGCTTCTTTCAGCACTTCTCTTACTGACTTCTTGCCATCCATAATATCTTCTTGGTTCAACAAGCAAACTTCTTTCAAGAATTTGCCCAAACGACCCTTAGCAATATTCTGAATCATTTGTTCAGGCAAGTTAGCAGCCTTTTGCTCAGATACAGTAGCGATGATTTCTTTAGCCTTGGCTACATCTTCAGCAGTGATCCAGCCTTTCGCCATGTTGCTTTCCATGTGGTCTTCGCTGTCTACATGAGCCGGGTTGATACCAGCTTTCTTCAAGGCAACTTCAACAGCCTTGTGAACTTGTTCAACCTTAGTCTTTTCGATAGCGATTTCAATTTCTTTCTGCTTCACTTCTTCAGGCACACCATCTTCATCGATAGCCAACGGATTCATAGCTGCAATCTGCATAGCTACCTGCTTAGCGATTTGCTCATCAGTAGCCTTGTTGAAAGCTACAATAGTACAAAGAGTATTGCGGTTCATGTGGTTGTAGACTACCGTGCTGGCACCTTCTACTACCATATAACCATCCAATTCCATCTTCTCGCCTGTGATACCGCTGCGGTCTACTACAGCATCCTGCACAGTACCGTTGCCCATCGGAAGAGCTTTCACCTCATCCAAAGTCTTGCACTTGTTGGCAATAGCCAGGTCCAGGATATCCTGAGTCAATTTGATAAAATCAGCATTTTGAGCCACGAAGTCAGTTTCACATTTCAAAGCAATCACTACAGCGAAATCACCTACAGTCTTAGCTAAGACACAACCTTCAGAAGCCTCACGGTCAGAACGCTTTGCAGCAACTGCCTGTCCCTTCTTGCGGATAATTTCCATTGCTTTGTCGAAATCGCCTCCAGCATCATTCAATGCATTTTTGCAATCCATCATACCAGCACCGGTCATTTCACGGAGCTTTTTAATATCAGCCATACTTACAGCCATAATATCTTCCTTATTTTAATGATTAATAATGTCGTTAAAAAGCAATTGAGAGTTGAGCACAGAGAATTGAGAATTGCTGTTAAAGTAACTCTCAATCATCAATCCTCAACTCTCAACCGTATGAATTAAGCTTCTTCGTCTTCCTTCATATAGGCAGCAGCCTTCGATGCGTTGATAGCTTCTTCGTCAGACTTATCCAGTCTTGCCTTAGTAGCTTTTTTCTTAGCACCCTTGTTGGCAGCACCTTCACCGGCAGCTTCCATATCTACCTTTTCAGCCTTACGTTCTTCCAGACCTTCCTGCATAGCAGCGCAACAAGCATCCAAAATAACTTCTACAGACTTAGTAGCATCATCATTTGCCGGAATTACGAAATCGATGTCGTTAGGATCTGAATTAGTATCAACAATACCAAAAACAGGAATACCCAAACGGTTAGCCTCACGAACAGCGATATTTTCTTTCATTACGTCGATTACAAACAATGCAGACGGCAGACGAGTCAAGTCAGCAATAGAGCCCAAAGTCTTGTCCAACTTAGCACGCTGACGAGAAATCTGCAGAATTTCTCTCTTAGAAAGATTAGAATAAGTACCATCGTTAGTCAACTTATCGATAGTAGCCATTTTCTTCACGGCCTTACGGATAGTCGGGAAGTTAGTCAACATACCACCCGGCCAACGCTCGATTACATAAGGCATATTTACAGAGGCAGCTTTTTCAGCAACCACTTGCTTAGCTTGTTTTTTAGTAGCAACGAACAGGACTTTTTTACCTGATTTTGCGATTTGCTTCAAAGCTTCAGCAGCTTCGTCTATCTTAGCAACCGTCTTGTTGAGGTCAATGATATGAATACCATTGCGCTCCATAAAAATATAAGGAGCCATAGAGGGGTTCCACTTTCTCTTCAAGTGACCAAAGTGGCAACCGGCTTCCAATAATGTATCAAAATTTGTTCTTGACATTTCTTTCTTCTTTAAATCGTTTACATTCTTTTTTGTTTTTCTAAACCAACTGCCGGGTAGTCCATTCAGTGAGGAGTCCCAGTAGTTTAGATACTAAACGTTTTATCAGTTGAGAGTTGGGAGGTGAAAGTTGAAAATCATGCAACTTGTCCGCTCCAACCATTCTCCAACTCTTAACGTTTGCTGAACTGGAATCTGCGACGAGCCTTAGGCTGACCGGGTTTCTTACGTTCAACAGAACGCGGATCACGAGTCATAAAGCCTTCTGCACGCAGAGCAGCCTTGTCTTCAGCGTTAATTTTCACCAATGCACGAGCGATAGCCAGACGAAGAGCCTGAGACTGTCCGGTAAATCCACCGCCACAAAGGTTCACTTTAATATCGTACTTTTCAGCAACACCTAACTTATTCAGCGGTTGTTTAACCACAAACTGCAGGATGCTTGACGGAAAATACGTTTCAAGGTCTCTCTTGTTAATAGTAATCTTTCCAGTACCTTCGCTTACGAAAATACGTGCAATTGCACTTTTACGTCTTCCTAATGCGTTTACTACTTCCATCATTTATTATTTAAGTACGTTAATATCAATCAATCTAGGGTTCTGAGCTGCATGTTTGTGTTCACTACCAGCATATACATACATATTACCCAGCAATTTAGCGCCCAGTTTATTCTTAGGCAACATACCCTTTACCACTTTTCTCAATAACTTCTCATCACCGTTCGGTTTTGCCTGCAAACGAGCAGGAGTCATTACTTTCTGACCGCCGGGATAGCCTGTGTATGACAAATATACCTTGTCATTCCACTTATTTCCTGTCATTTTAACTTTGTCGGCATTGATAATAATCACATTATCACCGCAAGTCTACGTGAGGAGGTAAAGTTTGGTTTATACTTACCTCTCAACAGCTTTCGCAACTTTTACGCCCAAGTCGACCTAATACTTGGTC
>AMCI01000263.1_pt1 | contig 18775 bp, 13 predicted proteins | sample 419838 | NCBI WGS metagenome assembly AMCI01 (sample SAMN01090643, study PRJNA158313) | gut metagenome
AAAAACCACTTTAAATCAATACGCGTATGGAAACCAACCTATTCTGGATGGTGCCAGCTGCCTCGATCCTGGCATTGGCACTCGCCGGCCACTTCTACCGGCAAATGATGCGCGAAAGCGAAGGAACTCCCCTGATGGAGAAAATTGCATCGCATGTCCGCAAGGGCGCCATGTCCTACCTGCGGCAACAGTACAAGGTCGTGGGACTCGTCTTCCTGGGACTCGTTCTCCTCTTCTCGGTCATGGCCTACGGATTCAACCTGCAGAATCCCTGGGTGCCTATCGCCTTCCTGACAGGCGGCTTCTTTTCGGGTCTCTCGGGCTACCTGGGCATGAAGACGGCTACCTATGCTTCGGCCCGTACCGCCAACGCAGCCCGTCACTCGCTGAACAAGGGATTGCGCGTGGCTTTCCGAAGCGGAGCGGTCATGGGACTGGTAGTGGTCGGCCTGGGACTCTTCGACATTTCCTTCTGGTACCTGCTGCTGGACTACTGCATCCCGGCTGATGCGCTGAACCCCACCGCCAAACTGTGTGTCATCACGACAACGATGCTGACCTTCGGCATGGGAGCCAGTACGCAAGCCCTCTTTGCCCGTGTAGGGGGAGGCATCTATACGAAAGCGGCCGACGTGGGTGCCGACCTGGTGGGTAAGGTGGAAGCCGGCATTCCGGAAGACGACCCGCGCAACCCGGCTACCATTGCCGACAATGTGGGCGACAACGTAGGCGACGTGGCCGGCATGGGAGCCGACCTGTACGAGTCGTACTGCGGTTCCATCCTGGCTACCGCTGCCCTGGGGGCCGCTGCCTTCATCGGTACGGGCGACACCGCCATGCAGTTCAAGGCAGTCATCGCCCCGATGCTGATTGCAGCCGTGGGCATTGTCCTGTCCATCCTCGGCATCTTTGCCGTGCGGACCAAGGAGGATGCCGGCATGAAGGAACTGCTCGGCGCCCTGGCTACGGGCACCAACCTGAGCTCGGGCCTCATCGTAGTGGCAACCTTCTTGATCCTGTGGGCCCTGCAACTGGAAAATTGGGTGAACATCTCGCTGGCCGTAGTCATCGGTCTGCTGGTGGGTATCGTCATCGGACGCTCGACCGAATATTACACCTCGCAATCCTACCGTCCGACCCAGCAGTTGGCCGAAAGCGGCAAGACCGGTCCGGCTACCGTCATCATCTCGGGCATCGGCCTGGGCATGGTATCGACCACCGTTCCCGTGCTGGCCGTCGTGGTGGGCATCATCCTTTCCTATTGGCTGGCCTCGGGCTTCGACTTTGCCAATATCTCGATGGGACTGTACGGTATCGGCATCGCTGCCGTGGGCATGCTGTCTACCCTGGGTATCACCTTGGCTACCGACGCTTACGGTCCGATAGCCGACAATGCCGGCGGTAATGCCGAAATGAGCGGCCTGGGTCCCGAAGTACGCAAACGTACCGATGCCCTCGACTCACTGGGCAATACCACGGCTGCTACCGGCAAAGGCTTTGCCATCGGTTCGGCCGCCCTCACCGGTCTGGCGCTGCTGGCCTCGTATGTGGAAGAAATCCGCATCGGACTCACCCGACTGGGACAGACCGTACTGGAACTGCCCAACGGCGTGACCGTGGATGTACACACCGCCAGCTTCACCGACTACATGCTGTACTACGATGTCACACTGATGAACCCGAAGGTGCTGAGCGGTATGTTCCTGGGCAGCATGATGGCTTTCCTGTTCTGCGGTCTGACGATGAATGCCGTCGGTCGCGCTGCCGCCCACATGGTGGAAGAGGTGCGCCGGCAATTCCGCGAAATCAAAGGCATCCTGACGGGTGAAGCGGAACCCGACTATGCCCGCTGCGTGCAAATCTCCACCCTCGGTGCCCAACGTGAAATGGTGTTCCCGTCGTTGCTGGCCATCATCGCCCCCATCGCTACCGGACTGCTGTTCGGTGTGCCGGGCGTCATCGGACTGCTCATCGGCGGCCTGTCATCGGGCTTCGTGCTGGCCATCTTCATGGCCAATGCCGGCGGTGCATGGGACAATGCCAAGAAATATGTGGAAGAAGGCAACTTCGGTGGCAAGGGCAGTGAAGTCCACAAGGCTACCGTGACAGGCGATACCGTGGGCGACCCGTTCAAGGATACCTCCGGCCCGAGCCTCAACATCCTCATCAAACTGATGAGCATGGTGGCCATCGTCATGGCAGGACTGACCGTTGCCTGGAGTGTATTCTAAAAGAAAAGGAATTATGGAAAAAGTATTCAAAAACCGCAGATATTCGAAACTGCTCATCGGGACGATTGCTGTATGCTTTCTGATTGCATTCTATTGCTGCTATAAGGAAGCGGTATGGCCGAGTATACTCCCCTTGTTGCCGCCCATCATCCTGGTCATCCTCAACCACCGGACACGCTACATCATCCATACTGACGGACAGGTAGAGATTCGCCCGGGTGCCGGAAAAAACAAGTTCATCGACCAGATTCATCGGATAATCTATCGACCGAACTCCCGACTGGACCAGCGCATCACCCTCCGTTACCGACAGACCTTCGAAAATGTGGATCCCGACCAACCCGAAGTGTTCATCGAAACGCTGCGTCAATACTATCCGGACCTGTCGGTAGAAATACAATAGCCGTCCGATGCCAGTCCGGTGAAAGGGAACTCCCCATCTAAAAGCACAATCCCCGACAAAAGCACCCAGCTCTGTCGGGGATTGTTCATACATTCTGGCATCCGTTGCTACCAACCTATGGTTGAGTAACGAAATGTTCCACAGTCTTGACCAGTTCTTCTCCGCGCAACTCCTTGGCTACAATCCGACCTTCCGGATTGACCCAAAGGATATGCGGGTCATTCAAACGCATGGTTTTCCCGTAAAGGTTCTTACCCACGATATCCGAAGCCAAATTACCCGTAGCACATCTGGCAAAGCAATTCAGCCCTTTCTCTACCTTCGTATAGAACAGCCACATCCTGATAGTAAGGCATGGAAACTTCACGGATGCGTTCCATTTCTTCACGCTCCCTCTTATCACAGGCTTCATAAAACAACCGATCCAAGGAATCGAGAACCATTACTAAAAAAGGTTCCATAAATCAATTGATTTAAGGAACCTTTTTTTAGGGGTGGGGTGACTAGTGGGATTCGAACCCACGACATTCAGAACCACAATCTGACGCTCTAACCGACTGAACTATAGTCACCATTTTGTTAGTTTTATGCCCTCTCTCTTGAAGACGTTGCAAAGGTACTGCTTTTTTTGATATCTACAAACTTTTCGAGCCTTTTTTATTCGAAAAAGTATTCTTTTGTTCCTTGGTTATACTGTCCAAACAAACGACGCGTACCTTCCAAAAAGCGATTCATCCATTTACTTTCCTGATTCCGAAGCAATTGTCCGACAAATGTAGCCGGATAAAGTTCAAAGTTCTTTTTTCCACTCACGGCAGGACGAGCTGTCCACACCAACGCATAAGTGCAATCCAACAGCCGGGTGATGCGGAACACACGCTGCAGTTCCAGCTTGAGCAACATACCTCCATCGGTCTTCTCCTGCGACATATTCGAAAGGAAGTTGCCCAACGAGTAGGCCACCACATGCCGGGCCGGTGTGCGGGCGTCGCGTTTCACTTCGACGGGCTGCAACACGTGAGGATGCGAACCGATGACATGATCGACCCCCTGCGCCAGCAACCAGTCGGCCAACTCGCGTTCCGCTTTTTCGGGCAACGAACGGTACTCCACGCCCCAATGCATACAAGCAATAATGACATCAGGACACAGCCGACGTGCCTTCAGAATGTCGACCCGCATCTGCTCTTTGTCAATGTAGTTCACAATCTGGGGCGGACGCGACGAGAGGCCGTTCGTACCATAGGTATAGTTGAGAATGGCAATGCGGAAACCTTTCTTTTCAATCAGCAACGGATAGGTGGCTTCGCGCTGGGCGGCGTCGACATACGTGCCGGCATGCGCCATTCCCACCGAATCGAGCCGGGCAATGGTCCGCTGCAATCCCTTGGGTCCTCGGTCCAGGCAATGGTTGTTGGCTGTCAGCAACACATCAAAACCCGTCTGCTGAAGTGCATAAAGGAATTCATCGGGCGCACTGAAAGCCGGATAACCCCGGTAGGGAGGACCGCCCAAAGTCACCTCCAGATTACCAATAGCCACATCGGCCCGCTTAATCTCGTCACGGACATGCTGGAAACATGCGGCATAATCGTAAGTGGAAGGACCGGTTCGCGCAGCATCTATCTGTGCCTGATGCTGCATCAGGTCGCCAACAAACAACAGCGTAAGGCGGTCTTGCGCATACGCTACCTCCCCCCCAGCCGACTGGCAACAGACTCAACAGACCCACAAAGGTCAACAAACGCTTTTTCAAGACAGGCAAAACATGGAGGATATTCAGGCAATTTGGGTTCATACGGTTCATACAGGTTAAAAAGAAAAGCGCAAGATAAGCATTTTATCGGAAACAACCTGTACTTCCACATCGAAAAGTGAAGCATCATCTGCCATACACGCACAGCAAGACACAAAAAAAACGAAATCCCTGCCCTACCTTATATTATACAGGTAAAACAGGAACCTCGTTATATGGATACGCTTCCGCTACAACCAGCGAGCAATCAATTTACTGATAAATGGCTTTCTTGCCAGCCAGCAGGGTATTCTTCATCAGCGAAACGATGGTCATGGGACCTACACCACCCGGTACGGGAGTGATGAACGAACACTTCGGGGCCACTTCGTCAAACTTCACATCACCGGTCAGCTTGAAGCCAGACTTACGGCTGGCATCCGGCACTCGAGTGGTACCCACATCGATAACCACAGCACCTTCCTTTACCATCTCGGCCTTGACAAAGTTGGGTTGTCCCAACGCTGCAATGATAATGTCGGCCTCCTGACATTCCTTTACCAAATCCTTGCTGCGGCTATGGCAAACTGTCACCGTTGCATCGCCCGGATAAGCCTTCTGCATCATCAGCGTAGCCATAGGCTTACCTACAATGTTACTGCGACCCAGGACTACACATTTCTTGCCTTGCGTTTCAATCTGATAACGCTTCAACAGTTCCAGAATACCATTGGGAGTAGCCGACACATAGCACGGCAGACCGATGGACATACGGCCCACATTGATAGGATGGAAGCCGTCGACATCCTTACGGTAGTCGATGGTCTCGATGACCTTCTGCTCCGAAATATGCTTCGGCAAGGGCAACTGTACGATGAAACCATCCACGTCGGCATCGTCATTCAGCTCGCGCACCTTCGCCAATAACTCCTCTTCTGTTACATCGGCTTCGTAGCGAATCAACGTCGACTTGAAGCCACACACTTCACAAGCCTTTACCTTGGCTGCGACATACGTTTCACTTCCCCCGTCATGTCCTACGAGGATAGCAGCCAAATGGGGACGCTTGCCTCCCTTGGCTACGATTTCGGCCACCTCGGCAGCAATCTCCTGCTTTACCTGTTCCGAAATGGCTTTTCCATCTATCAGTTGCATACCTTTACTATATTTAGTGAATTACTTTCTCAATTTAGGCATCATCTTGCCCATCTTGCTGCCCGTTACCAGCTTCATCATCTTGCGGGTCTGTTCGAACTGCTTCAGCAAGCGGTTCACTTCCTGGATGCTGGTACCACTACCCTTGGCAATACGCGTACGGCGCGTACCGTTCAAGATTTCGGGACGCTTACGTTCTTCGGGAGTCATCGAATAGATAATGGCTTCGATGCTCTTGAAGGCATTGTCGTCGATGTCGATGTCCTTGATGGCCTTTCCTACCCCCGGAATCATGGATGCCAGTTCCTTCAGGTTACCCATCTTCTTGATCTGATGAATCTGTGAAAGGAAGTCGTCGAAGTCGAATTGGTTCTTCTGGATCTTCTTCTGCAGACGCTTGGCTTCTTCTTCGTCGTATTGTTCCTGAGCACGTTCCACCAGCGAAACGATATCACCCATACCCAAGATACGGTCGGCCATACGCGAAGGATGGAACTGATCCACTGCATCGAGCTTTTCACCGGTACCCACAAACTTGATGGGCTTGTTCACCACCGTACGGATAGACAGAGCCGCACCACCACGGGTATCACCATCCAACTTGGTCAGAACCACACCGTCGAAGTCGAGACGTTCGTTGAACTCACGAGCCGTATTCACAGCATCCTGACCGGTCATGGCATCCACCACAAACAAGGTTTCGTCGGGGTTGATAGCCTTCTTGATGGCTTCGATTTCGTTCATCATCTGTTCGTCGACGGCCAGACGACCGGCTGTATCGACAATAACCAAGTCATTGCCCTTGGCCTTCGCTTCGCGGATGGCATTCAAGGCAATCTGTACGGGGTCCTTGCTGTCCAGTTCACTGTACACAGGTACACCTACCTGCTCACCCAGCACCTTCAACTGTTCGATGGCCGCCGGACGATATACGTCACAGGCCACCAGCAACGGCTTGCGATTCTTCTTGGTTTTCAACATATTGGCCAACTTACCGGTAAAGGTAGTCTTACCCGATCCCTGCAAACCAGACATCAGGATGACAGCAGGACGACCTTCCAACTTGATTTCGGCTGTTTCGCCGCCCATCAGTTTCGTCAGTTCATCATGTACAATCTTCACCATCAACTGGCTCGGTTTTACAGCAGTCAACACGTTTTGACCCAATGCCTTTTCCTTGACTGTATCCGTAAAGCTTTTAGCCACCTTATAGTTCACGTCAGCATCCAGCAACGCACGGCGTACGTCTTTCAACGTTTCAGCCACATTGATTTCGGTAATTTTACCTTCACCTTTCAGAATCTTAAAAGACCGTTCCAGTCTTTCACTTAAATTATCGAACATATATCTTTTCGGATTATAATTACAAATTAAATATCAAATGAATGTCCTTCCTATTCAAGGACATCCAACAACAGTGCGCAAAAATACAAAAAAATGATGAACCTTATATCTTTTTATTCTGCCATTTTGCTTTTTTCAAGTAAATGACACTGCTGAGCAACAAGAGCGTATAATAAATGACCTCTGTCGAGAAGCAAACCGACACGGAAGCCTTGACCACCATACCAATCCAACAGATGTAGGCTGCATAAAACACCAATGTGGCTGTTTCCAATATCAGAGCCGCCTGCGTATTGCCCGTGCCCGACACCGCATTGAACCATACGTTCGCCACCGAGGCTATCAACATGGCACCGGCAATGACATACAGCGAGGGCACCGATTCCACCAGCAAGGCCGTTTCGTTCGTATAAACCGACAGAATGACTTGAGGAAACAAAAGAACCAACCCGACACAGACTACCATAACCGCAAATGACACCTTGGCTATCCGACCGATCAACTGCATGACATGGTCAATACCTCCCGCTCCAATCAGATTGCTCACCAGTGAATTGGCCGTCGTCGACAAAGCCTGCACCGGTATCAACATCACGACATACAAACTGCGGACAATATTGGCAATGGCCAGTTCGCGTTGTCCCAGACGTTCGACAGCCACGAAGAACACAAACCAAGTAGCCATCGACAGGAAATACTGCACCATCGTAAAGCAAGAGATACTCAAGATACGCCCCAAAAGTGCCCAGTCCAACGAGTGCCAATGATTCAGTCCGTATCGCTTCAAATCGACTTTCCATACAGTATACACCAAGAAGAAAACCAATGAAGCCGCTTCTGCAATAACAGACGCAATGGCTGCGCCCCGAATACCCAAAGCCGGCAAACCGAAATGACCGAAAATCAAGGCATAATCGAGCAAAACATTGACAGCGGCCATTACCACGGCATTCAACGTAAGCACCTTCGTGCGCGTAACACCTATATATAAAGCCCGAAACATTACATTGACAAAGGCAAAGAAGAATCCCCAGATACGCCAATCCAAGAACTCAAGCGTAGCCTGATAAATGGCATCCGATGAAATCAACAGACGCACCAGCGACGGAGACAACCAGCGGGTCAAGCCAAAAAGCACCAATGCCATCGCCAACAGAAAAGCACCTCCCTGCAGCATCACAGGACCCACATCACGATAACGACCTTCCCCGTTTCGACGAGCAATCAGAATCTGCGAACCGACACTGAATCCGAAAGCAATTGTAAATACACAGATATAAAACAAGCCTCCCATGGCCGAAGCACCCAACTCTACCTCACCCACACGACCCAAAAAAGCCGTATCGGTGACGTTGATAATGTTTTGAGCCAACAATCCAAGCAAAATCGGATAACTTACATTCCAAATGTCTTTATTCGTATACATACAAAAAGGTTGGTTTTTGATTCCTAAAATGAAATACAAAGATACGACTTTTCCTCTTTTTTCAAGTTACAAGAACGACATTTTACCTGAATGCCCAGCTTCCAGACAATCTGATTCCTACATCTTTCCCGGTACACCTTGACGCACGACCGACCGTTCATTTGACTCCTAAAAAACAAATAGTTTCGCGTGAAACCTTTTGAAAAGTTAAAAAAAACAGCAAATAACTGCACAAAACTTTTGCAGGTGTGTTATTTTATACTACCTTTGCGCCCGAAATTCAAAAATCAATCATAAATGAAGAAACAATTGTTGATTGGCGCAGCGACGCTAATCGTTTCACTTCCAACTTTCGCAGGTGGATATCTGACTAACACCAACCAACACCCTGCCTTCCTTCGTATGTTATCTCGTGGTGCTACCACAGAAATTGACGGTGCATTGTCCAACCCCGCCGGTTTGGCTTTCTTGCCGAAGGATGGTTTCTACGCAGCACTGAGCATTCAAAGTGCATTCCAACGACGCGACATTGATGCAAATTATGGTATTTATACAGGCTTCGACAAGTCGACGATGCAACCTACAACAGCCGAATTCCAGAAATTCTACAAAGGAAAAGCAGCGGCTCCGGTTATCCCGAGCGTTTTTGCAGCCTACAAAAAAGGCGACTGGACCATTTCCGGCTTCTTTGCCATCACCGGAGGCGGCGGTAAAGCTTCATTCGACGACGGTCTGCCCATGTTTGAATCACTGGCCATGGCAGGCATCTTCCAGCAGAGTCTGCAGGGACACATTGCTTCTGGTTTCCAAAAACCGATTGTAACTCAAGGAATGTACGACATCAACAGTGCCATGGATGGCAGACAATACATCTATTCGGCCCAGATGGGTTTGACCTATAAAATCAACGAACATTTCTCGGCCTTTGCCGGTGGACGCATGAACTATTTCTCGGGCGGTTACAAAGGTTACTTGACTGCCACACTCAAAAAGGAAATGGGCGGTACCGAACTGATGCACCTGGCCTTGGACTGCGACCAGACCGGATGGGGATTGACTCCCGTCATCGGGGTAGATGCCAAGTTCGGCAAGCTCAATCTCGGTGCGAAATATGAATTCAAGACCAATCTGAATATTGAAAACGATACCCGCGAACTGGAAGCTCCCGCCGGTACTGAAGCCATGGTAGAACCGTACAAGCATGGGGTAAATACACCGAGTGATATCCCTGCCATGCTGTCGTTGGCCGCTGCCTACGAGTTTCTGCCGACCCTCCGTGCATCCGTTGAATACCACTTCTTCGACGACAAGGATGCAGGTATGGCTGGCAACAAGCAGGATTTCCTGACCAAAGGTACCAATGAATACCTGGCAGGTATCGAATGGGATGCTACCCATCAATTGGCACTGAGTTGCGGGGTACAGTTTACCGACTACGGCCTGTCTGACAACTTCCAAAGCGACACCAGCTTCTCGTGCGACTCCTACAGCATTGGTCTGGGCGCCAAAATCACGTTGACCGAAAATGCCATCATGAACTTCGGCTACATGTGGACCAACTACGACGACTATACTAAGGTGTCACAGAACTACAATGGCACGGGCTTACCCGGTACCAACGTCTACAGCCGCGCCAACAAAGTATTCGGCGCCAGCTTGGAATACCGTTTCTAAGAATCATTCGCCAATGTATAGATAGCGTATCGTAAGTAGCCTATGGCTGCTGTCGGTACTTCCTGAAATTCCCCTGGCTAGATTGACTAGCTCGGGGAATTTCGTTTTTTTTCCAAACTAACAACCTTTCCGAAATGAAGCGAGCATCCATTCGATGGAAATCTTCCTGACATTCCTTCGTCAAAATTCGCAGAATTTGCAGATTTTTAGTTATTTTTGTCCGCTAAGAATCCCTAATGCCCTAAGCAATCAACTTTAATCCGCTAATAACAATGAAGAAAAGGAATCTGCTAGTTTTATTCATGGGTCTAATCCTATGTGGATGCCAAATGAAAGAAGTGAAGAATGAGTACAATGTCGTGCCACTGCCGGTTTCTATGACCGAACAGCCGGGCCGTTTTGAACTGGACGGAAATGTCCAGCTGGTTGCCAATGTATCACCGGAAGTGAACAACCTGGCCAATGAATTGGCTGCTACCCTGAAGAAAACTTCAGGTATCACACTGAAGTCAGTGGAAACGCTGCAGGAAGGTGCGCCTTCCATCGTTTTTGAACCGGTAGAAGGATTGGCCGACGAAGCTTATCGTCTGTCGGTTACCCCCCAGCGCATCACCTTGAGCGCTTCGAATCCTCATGGATTCTTTTATGCGATGCAATCTCTCTACCAACTGATGCCGGCAGCCATCTACGGACAGCAGACCGACAAACAGGCTGAATGGAGTGTTCCTTGTGTAGAAATTGCCGACGAACCGGCCTTCAAGTACCGCGGTGCCATGCTCGACGTAAGCCGCCATTTTGCTTCGGTTGACTATGTGAAACGTTTCATCGACGTACTGGCTGCCCACAAGATGAACATCTTCCACTGGCACCTTACCGACGACCAGGGATGGCGTATCGAGATCAAGAAATATCCCAAGCTGACCGAAATCGGCTCACAGCGCTCGGAAACGATGGTGGACTTCTTCTATACCCACTATCCGTTCAAATTCGACGGCAAACCGCACGGAGGCTTCTATACCCAGGAACAAATCAAGGATGTAGTAGCTTATGCCCAAAGCAAACACATCACGGTGATTCCCGAAATCGAACTGCCGGGCCATGCCCTGGCGGCCATCGCATCGTATCCCGAACTTTCATGTACCCCGAATGTGCAGTATGAAGTGTGCAAACTGTGGGGCGTCTTCGACCAGGTATATTGTCCTACCGAAAAGTTCTTCCAATTCATGGAAGGCGTCATGGACGAAGTCATCGAACTCTTCCCCAGCTCGTACATCCACATCGGTGGTGACGAGTGTCCCAAGACAGCCTGGGAGCAATGCGCTCACTGCCAGCAGCTGATCCGCCAACTGGGCCTGAAGAACGATGTGAAACCGAATCCCATCGACGGACGCAAGCACACCAAGGAAGAAAAACTGCAGAGCTACATCGTAGGACGCGTAGAAAAATACCTGAACAGCAAGGGACGCAACATCATCGGCTGGGACGAAATCCTGGAAGGTGGATTGGCTCCCAATGCCACCGTGATGTCATGGCGTGGAGTGGAAGGCGGACTGAACGCTGCCAAGGCCGGACACGATGCCATCATGACACCGAACCCCTATGCGTACCTGGACCACTACCAGGAAGAACCGGAAATTGCTCCGGTAACCATCGGCGGATACAACACCCTGAAGAAAACCTACAGCTACCATCCGGTACCGGCCGATGCCGACAGTCTGGTGAAGCAGCACATCATCGGCGTACAGGCCAACTGCTGGGCCGAATACATGTCGACCGAAGCACGTCGCGACTATCAAATCTTCCCGCGTCTGATTGCCATCGCCGAAACCGGCTGGACTCCCATGACTGAAAAGAACTTCCAGAACTTCTGCAGCCGTATGGTGACCGACTTCCAGCGTCTGGAAGCCTTGGGTATGAAGCCTTGTCTCAACTTCTTTGATGTAAATATCAATACTCGCAGCACAGCCGATCGGGTACTGAACGTGGAATTGGAAACCTTCTATCCGAAGGCAGAGATCCGCTATACAACGGATGGCAGCGAACCGACCGCTACATCTACCCTCTATTCACAACCGTTCGCACTCGATGGTACCTACGACCTGCAGGCAGCTGCCTTTGTCAACGGCCAACGCATCGGCAAGGTTACCCACAAACCCTTATACAAAAACCTGATTACCGGCAAGGCTTACGAACTGACACCGGCTCCGCGCGGCATGAAGGGAGATATTTTCGGTGAAAATGATATCCTGGGTACAGACACCGTAACCTTGGGACTGACCAACGGCAAGCGAGGCAACAACGCTTCTTCTACTCCCTGGGTAGGCGTTCGTCCGGAAGAAAAGACAGGTTTGGTTACCTTCACCGTCGATTTCGCCCCCACACAGGTCAGCAAAGTGCGCTTCGGCACCCTGTACAATGCAGCCAACGGAATCCTGCCGACCAGTCACGTAACCGTGTATGTAGCTGATGCCAAGGGTCAGTGGAAGCAAGTAGCCGAAAAAGCAATGACTTACCCGAAGGAAACTTCCTTCAAGGGCTTCGACTGGGAAATCGAGTTCCCGGCTCAAGAAACCAACCGCATGAAGATTGAATTCAAGAGCGGTGGTAAGTTCCGCAACGGCGTAGACTGCTACAGCCCGCACGACAACAGTGAACAGCCCAGTACATTGGCACTCGACGAAATTGAAATCTATTAACCGGGTTGTGACCAACCCCGGTTTTCCTCCCCCCTGTGACACTTCACAATCCTGTCACAGGGGGGATTTCGTTTTTTCGCACATTACACGTCTTCCTATCGACTTTATAACCCTGAAATGGTCAATAATTCAACATTTTTTAGTAATTTTGCCGGCTGTTTACAATAAATTCCTAAAAATGAAGAAATATTTTATCGGATGTGCCTTCCTGTTGCTGGCAGGAAGCAGCTTTGCACAGAAAAAAGACTTCGGCTATAAGTTCTATGGCCAAATCCGTACCGACTTGTTTTACAACAGTCGCGCCAACGAAGAAACCGTAGATGGTCTGTTCTACATGTACCCGAAAGATGAGGTACTCGACGAAAACGGAAAAGACCTCAATGCAGACGGCAACAGTAACTTCTATACCCTTTACACCCGTCTGGGCCTGGATGTACAAGGTCCGAAACTGGGCGGTGCCAAGACTTCAGCCAAGGTGGAGTTCGACTTCCGTGGTTCGGGCAGCACCCTGTCGGTAGTCCGCTTGCGTCATGCCTACCTGAACTTGGATTGGGGCAAATCGGCCCTGTTGGTCGGTCAGACCTGGAACCCGCTCTATGGTGATGTAGCTCCACAAATCCTGAACCTGAACATGGGAGCTCCCTTCCAACCTTTCGGCCGTGCTCCGCAAATCCGCTACCGCTACCAGGAAAAGAACTGGCAACTGACTGCGGCAGCTGTCTGGCAATCCCAGTACTTGTCACAGGGTCCCAACGGCAAGAGCAACAAATACATCAAGAATAGCTGCATTCCGGAACTGTATCTGGGAGTAGACTACAAAGATCCAAAGTGGCTGGTGGGTGCCGGCATCGAAATGATTTCATTGGTTCCGCGCACTGAAGCAACAGTGAACGACAAGACTTACAAGGTAGACGAACGGGTCACTTCCCTGTCTTATGAAGTTCACATGAAATACAAAAGTGAAAAATGGCTGGTTGCTGCCAAGAGCGTATTGGGTTCGAACCTGACCCACACCTCCATGCTGGGTGGCTACGGAGTCAAATCCATCAATGCCCAGACTGGAGAGCAGGATTATTCTCCGAACCGAAACACCAGCTCTTGGTTGAATATCTGTTACGGACAGAAATGGAAACCGGCTGTCTTCTTCGGTTATATGAAGAACTTGGGTACCAGTGATGCGGTGAGCAAGATGTACGGTACCGGTACCGATGTCGACCAATTGGTAAGCGCCAGTGCCGAACTGACCTACAACGTACCACACTGGAAACTGGGTGTGGAATACAATTTCTGCTCTGCCTGGTATGGTTCGATGAACCCCTCGAACGGCAAAATCGTCGATACTCACTCGGTAAACAATAGCCGAATTGTTGCAACTGCCTTGTTCCAGTTCTAAAAAGGCCCCACATACCTTTTCCTTCATACAGAAGAGAGTATTGTCAAAATCCTCATACAAACGAATGAACCCCTGTTACAGACTCTTGCAACAGGGGTTCATTCATTATAAAAGGGCATTAAGAAACACCCTCTTCCTAAATCCACTCATTTTCCAGCAGACATACCATAAAAAAAGTCCCGGTTCTCAGGGACCGGGACTTTTTATCATATAATATCTAAACTTCAATCGAAGTTTCCAGCTATTAGCCCTTGATAGCAGCTACACCCGGAAGAACTTTACCTTCGATAGCTTCCAGCAGAGCACCACCACCTGTAGAGATGTAAGATACCTGGTCAGCCATACCGAACTTGTTGATACAAGCTACAGAGTCACCACCACCGATCAGTGAGAAAGCACCGTCCTTGGTAGCCTTAGCGATTGCTTCGGCGATAGCACGTGAACCAGCTGTAAAGTTGTCAAATTCGAATACACCGGCAGGACCGTTCCACAGAATAGTCTTGGCACCTTCGATAGCTGCAGCGAAAGCCTTCTGAGTATCAGGACCAGCATCCAGACCTTCCCAACCTTCGGGAATAGCGTTAGCCGGAACCACCTGAGTGTTGGCGTCGTTAGAGAATGCATCAGCAGCTACACAGTCAGTACCCAGTACCAGGTTCACACCCTTAGCCTTAGCCTTGGCAATGATATCCAGAGCCAGATCCAACTTATCGTCTTCAACGATAGAGTTACCGATGTGACCACCCTGAGCCTTCGCAAAAGTGTAAGTCATACCACCGCACAGGATCAGGTTGTCTACCTTGTCCATCAGGTTTTCGATGATACCGATCTTGGTAGATACCTTAGAACCACCCATGATAGCAGTGAACGGACGCTTGATGTCCTTCAGGATGTTGTCAACAGCCTGTACTTCCTTTTCCATCAGGTAACCCAACATCTTGTGGTCAGCATCGAAATAATCAGCGATGACAGCTGTAGAAGCGTGCTTGCGGTGAGCTGTACCGAATGCATCGTTGATGTAGCAGTCAGCGTAAGAAGCCAAAGTCTTGGCAAATTCCTTCTGAGAAGCCTTCATTGCCTTCTTAGCATCTTCATAAGCAGGATCTTCCTTGTCGATACCTACGGGCTTACCTTCTTCTTCCGGATAGAAACGCAGGTTTTCCAGCAACAGCACTTCACCCGGCTTCAGGGCAGCAGCAGCGTCAGCAGCCTTGGCACAGTCAGGAGCGAACTGAACGGGAGCACCCAGCTTTTCAGCAACAGCGTCTACAATCTGGCTCAATGAGAACTTGGCATTCACCTTACCCTTGGGCTTGCCCATGTGTGACATGATAATCAAGCTACCGCCTTCAGCCAACACTTTCTTCAGTGTAGGAAGAGCGCCACGGATACGAGTATCGTCTGTAATCTTACCATTTTCATCCAAAGGTACATTGAAGTCCACACGGACAATTGCCTTTTTACCGGCAAAGTTGAAGTTGTCAATTGTCATCATAATCTCTTTCTTTTATAATAGTTATAAATTCAATTCTCTTAAATCGCATTAGCTTGTCGCAAAGTTACGAATTATTTTCAGTAACGGGACGTAACGACCCTATTTATTTTATCGATTTGAGATGTTTTTATGAGCAGAAAAGAAGACGGCCAACCGAACCCATTCCATCGAACGACGAAACCAGACGCACGAAGTGCCCTTCGTCTTCTTTTTTCGGCACCAGATTTGGAGATTAACCCATACCTGCCTACCTTTGTAGACAATCATTAATCTATTTCATATCGACAAAACCATGAAGAAACTGTTATGTCTCGGGGCCTTCCTGTTGACTACCGTCAGCCTCAGTGCCCAAACCTCTCCTCTCTACGAAGAAGCGGCTAACCCCATTGCCACGCAACCGGCTTTGTGGAGCCAAGTACAAACCCCTCAAGTAAGTTGGGGAAATACGGATACCCGTTACAAGAAAGAAGAACCGGCTCATCTCCGTCAACAGAAGCAGATGAACTTAACCGCCTGGCGGGGTGAACGTGTTTCGGCCCAATTAGTCATCTGGACGCCCGAAGCCCTGGAAAACGTATCCGTCACCCTCAGTGAACTGACTTCGGGCCAGCATTCCATTGGCCATGAAGCCCTGCGTACGGCTTTTGTCCGCTATGTCATAACCGACGAACTGAACAAGGACGGCAAAGGGGGCTGTGGTTACCGCAACAATGCAGATTTCGACTCCACGTTGGTGGCCGACGTCATCGATCACCTGACTCCGTCACTGAACCTTCCGGCACAAACTACACAAGGCAACTGGATCAGCATCCAGGTACCGCAAGATGCCCAACCGGGGCGTTATACCGGTACGGTAACCGTCAAGGCAGGCGACCAGACGCTGTCGCAATTGAAGTTGAACCTGCAGGTGAAGAACCGGGTGCTGCCGGCTCCCTCGGAATGGGCTTTCCACCTGGACTTGTGGCAGAACCCTTACGCAGTAGCACGCTATCACCAGGTGGCGCCGTTCAGCCAGGCTCATTTCGATGTCATGCGCCCGCTGATGAAACTGTATGCTGATGCCGGTGGAAAGGTCATTACGGCTTCCATCATGCACAAGCCGTGGAACGGACAGACTTACGACCCGTTTGAAAGCATGGTCACCTGGCTGAAAAAAGCCGACGGAACCTGGTATTTTGACTATACGGTATTCGACCGTTGGGTAGAATTCATGATGAGCCTAGGTGTGAAAAAGCAAATCAACTGCTACTCCATGGTTCCCTGGCGTCTGTCATTCCAATACCTCGACCAAGCCAGCAACAGTTTCCAGTTCCTGAATGCAAAACCCGGAGAAAAGGCTTTCGAGGATTTCTGGGTAGTCATGCTGAAAGACTTTGCCCGCCACCTGAAAGAAAAAGGTTGGTTTGAAATTACCCACATCGCCATGGACGAACGCCCCATGAAGGACATGCAGGAAACACTGAAGGTAATCCGCAAGGCCGATCCCGACTTCAAGGTTTCACTGGCAGGTACCTATCACAAGGAATTGTTGAACGACCTGGACGACTATTGCATCACCATTGCCGAAAAGTTTACGCCCGAAGAAATCGAGGAGCGCCGTGCAGCCGGCAAGGTAACCACTTATTATACTTGCTGTACCGAACCGCGCCCGAATACATTTACCTTCAGCCAACCTGCCGAAGCGGAATGGTTGGGATGGCATGCAGCCAAGGAAAACCTGGATGGCTACCTGCGTTGGGCATTGAACAGTTGGGTAAAGAATCCCTTGCAGGACACCCGCTTCACAGCTTGGGCAGCAGGCGACACCTACATTATCTATCCCGATGCTCGCTCCTCTGTCCGCATGGAACGCTTGACAGAAGGTATCCAGGCATTTGAAAAGATTCGTATCCTGAGAGAAGAATTCCAGCAGAAAGGCAATAAAGGTGCATTGAAACGCATTGACAAGACATTGCAACTGTTCGATGAACTGGGAATGGATAAGGTTTCGCCCACGGATGCGGTCAACCGGGCCAAAAAGGTCATCAACCAATTCTAAAGGTAGACAAAGGTTCCTGAACTATCCATAGTCTCTGGAACCATCCCTCCTATCTTATGATCCTTTCAGACACACGATTCCCCAATAAAATCCCCCCTCACTTCAAGGGGAATTTTATTGGGGAATATAAAAAATAAGATCAGAGAGTCCAAACAAGCTGACTACATGACACGACTGGCTTGGATGATATCAATCAATATGGGACGAATACCGCTCACAAAACACTCTACAGCTATCACCATCAAGATCAACCCCATCAAACGCATCATAACATTGTTGCCGGTTTCACCCAAAATATTGACCAATCGCGTAGAGGCCCGTAGAATCAGATAAGTCAGGAAATAAATCAATCCTATAATTCCGATCAGTGTACCCTTGAAAGCCCAAGTGTCAGCATCATCCATCAACATAATTCCATTGGCAATTGCACCGGGACCGCAAAGCATAGGAATGGAAAGCGGAGTAATGGAAATATCATTGGCATAGGTCTTGATTTCTTCATCCTTCAACTTCGTATTGGTAAAACGCGCCTGCAACATATCATAACCAATCTTCAAGATAATGAATCCAGCTGCAATACGGAATCCATTCGTCGAAATACCGAAAAATTTAAAAAGGAACTGACCGGAAAAGGTAAACGCCAACAAAGTAATGAACGATATGATTGTGGCTCGCTTAACAATACGACGGCGTTCTTCTTCCGTCATTCCCTTGGTCATGGTCAAGAACACCGGCATCGTACCCAAAGGATTGGTAAGGGTGAAAAAGGAAGTAAAGCACAATAGTGCGAAAGGTAATAGTGTATCCATACTCATCTTTTTTAAGGTTTGCGCAAAAATACGTTTAAATCGGGAATTGAACAATAATTCAAGAAGAAAACATCTGGAAACCTATGATTCCGATTACTGGAAAAGTTGATAGGAAAAACCTTGTCAAACCCTGCGTATGCATTCCGTTTCACCTACCAATACAAAAAAGCCTCCGAATCGTTTCCGACTCGGAGGCTTCTGATAAAAACGGCGACTACCTACTCTCCCACTTGCGCAGTACCATCGGCGTGACAAGGCTTAACTTCTCTGTTCGGAATGGGAAGAGGTGGAACCCTTGTGCAATAGTCACCTGAATAAGACAGACATATTGAAAGCAATATCGTATTCTTCGTTTGCAGTACAGCTAAACGTATAC
>AMCI01000296.1_pt1 | contig 18016 bp, 19 predicted proteins | sample 419838 | NCBI WGS metagenome assembly AMCI01 (sample SAMN01090643, study PRJNA158313) | gut metagenome
GGTTAAGGAGAACTTTCGAATAGTCCACGAAATAAAGAAGGCCACTGCAAAAAATGAAGCCATTCTTATTTCTAGAAGTGAGTAAACTCCCCTCCCACTCAACATATCCTCTATAAATCTAGAAGAAAGAGTAGAAACTGAGGTTGTCCCTTGAAAAGAGCCCCACTTATATTCCGCCAACAACAAGGCCAACTGATCAGCTGCAACAAACGTAACAACAAGCATAAGAAGAGTGAGCAGCATCTCAGGTAGCTTGTTGTTCTTGAACAACACATATAGCAAAGCTAAACCCGCAGGAACCCAAATAGACACACAGGAGACAATCCACATCAAGCCATCCCCAAAGAGGGAATGGCTAGCATGTGGGGAAAAAAATGCCCCATCAACTGCTATGATTGGCTGTATATCCATTCTAATATATTAGAATTTACTAAATAACCTCAATGACAGATGCAGGAACCCAACCTACGTGTCCATCTTCCAACTTAATTTCTTTCCATTCCTTCATCGTATTGTCTTTGATTTGAACTTTGCGACCTTCGTGCACAATGAACAAATCAGTACCACTTTCATTAGGAGTACTTTTCACCGTCACACTGGGTGCAATGACAATAGCCTGGTCACGATTCAATAATTCTTCTTTCTGACGAGAAGCAAAAATATTGGCAAAGACTGTCAGCAGAAGAAAGACTATAGCAGCAAAGAATCCCATTTTCTTAAAAGCAATACGTTTGCCGAAGATGTATAGAGACAACATCAACAAAGTCAACAGAAAAAAGACAATGCCCCAGTTGGCCCATGCCTTTTCGCTTTGGATGTGAGTCAAATCATTCATCCATAAGACAAAGAAAACTTGGCTGGTTGGAGTTACCTTGTCCACAGCTTTACTGCGGGCCAACTCCAAATTAAATCGAATATCCGTATCACCCGGATTCAACAGTAAGGCTCGTTCATAGTTAAGGATAGCCTTTGCTATTTGGCCCATTTTATAATAACTGTTACCCAGATTATAATATAAATCAGCCGATTCGCCTTGCTCTTGCAGAATATGCTCATAAGCCGCAACAGCCGAAGCAAAATCACTGCGGATGTACGCACTGTCTGCCATGGCCTTCGTAAGCCGTTCTGGTGCTACTGAAGGAGTAACAACCTGTTCCGTTTCATCAGTCGCTACAGTTTCAGAAGGGGCTTGAACCATCGGCGAAGCTTGAGCGAAACTCAAGTTCATCAGAAAAATTCCTAGGATATATATCTTTCTTATCATCGTTTTATTCTCCGTTCATTTAACGTTTAATCGTATTTTCCATCTGACTAATAACCTCAACGGCAGCAGCATAGACCTTATCCATGGCTTTGCTTTGGTCACCCGGTGCATAGCGGGCAAATTCGCATTCATTCAGCGTATCCAGAAAATCCTTTACCAGTTCTGGAGCTACACCTACCTTGTTGAGTTCTTCTTCAATATTGTCTTTGGACAATTGCGATATGGGGATATTCAGTTTGTCACTGATGTAGCCCCAAAGAGCCTTCAACACTTCATCATAGAATGCTTCCTTCTGATTGGAAGTCAAAAGTTTACCAGCATTCTTCATGCGTTTGGTAGCGACCTTATTGGCCTTCTTAGTACGCATTTTCGCTACATTGGCATTTTCCAAAGCATTCTTGCGATAGATGAACAAAAAGGTGAAAAACAATACCAACGGAACCAAATACCATAAACAGTAAGCTACCGAACCAAAGAAAAAGTCTCCTTTGGGTTTCAACCTTTTGTCACCCAGTTTCAGATAACGAATATCCTGCCCCAGCACCTTCAAATCTTCCTTGCTGGTGAAATCAGATACCACTTGTTGAGAACTTCCTTCTCCCTTAGCTACCTTCAAGGTATAAGCTTCCGTTTTCAAAGTCTTATAGCTCTGCGTCTTCCAGTCAAAATAACTGAATTCAACAGGAGGAATGGTAAAGTTGCCTGCATGACGTGGGATAGCAAGATATTCAATCACTTTACTGCCCGACAATCCTTCCCGAGTCAAGTTGAATTTGTTATCCACCTTAGGATCGTACACTTCAAAATCCTGGGGAAACTTCACCTCCGGCGTCTGTACCAACTTCATGTTACCCGTACCCGAGATAACCAGCTTGATGGTCACAGCATCATTGGTTTTCAGTTCTGTATTGCTGATTGACGAACTCAACGTGAACTGACCGACACCTCCTGAGAAATTAGCAGGCTTACCAGCTGGCAGTTCCTTGACATTGATAACCAACTTGGGTGTTACGATATTTTTCTTAACCTCAATATAATTCGTACCTCCATTGAAAAAGGCATCAAACGGGTCTGCAGAAGCTACCTGTTGAGCAACAACACCTTCAAACGTTATGGAAGGAATTTCCATCTTTCCCGATTTTTGTGGGAAAAGCACATATTGACTCCACACCGTCGTATTATAGTTTCTACCTTGATAATGCTCCAACGAGAATGTCTTCTGTTGTGGAAGTTCCACTTCCTGAGTATGAAAATTCTTCAAATCCGGCATTTTACCATACAGTTGGCGCAGATTCACCAAGGTATAGACCTTATAGGTCAACAAGATCGCTTCTTGTTCATAGACCGTGGTCTTACTAGCTGTGGCTGTAATGAACAAGTCCTTGTTCGTGATCTTGCTACCCGCCATTTGATTACGCGAAGCCGAAGCTCCTCCTCCACTCTGTCCTATCCCATTGGCCTGATCGGGAGGCAACACTTTTATCTGCACAGAATTGGATGTTTTGTTCTGACCATCCGCCACAATTGTAGCACCCGGTATCGTGTACGTACCTTCCTTATCGGCCATCAAGATATAAGTAAACGTAATGGAACTCGTGGAAGTTACCTTACCATTGATAATCTGTGTACTGCTCTGCTGTGAGCGACTAGGACCCATCAGCACATCAAATCCCTGGATATTCGGTGCACGAAAATCCCTTACCTTTTGGGTGTTGACCGTAAAGGTCAAGCGGAACTGGTCACCACTGACCACCACATCCGGTGCCGAAGCTACGAACGTGACAGTTCCTTCAGCCCAGGTATGCAATACCACCAGTATCCCTATGAATACGAGAATGATTTTCCTCATTGCTATCATTAATTATTGTTTGGTTATCGTTCAAAGTCTCACGAGCAGCAAAGACTCCTCTTGAAACTGCTGCAAAATTACGCAATTACCAGTCCTTTTCCAATTTCTTTCCTCGAATCTGCAACTGCTTCTTCACCTTGTCCTGGACATTCTTTTCGTCCTGCATCACAGCATTCAGTAACTGCTGAGCATTTTCCTTCGACATTTCGTCTTTTTTCTGCTGATTTTGTTGCTGATTTTGCTGTTGCTGCTGTTGGTCTTGATTCTGTTGCTGATTCTGATTCTGGTCCTGCTTGTCGTCTTTTTGGTCCTGCTTCTGTTGCTGCTGGTCTTGGTTCTGATTCTGCTGATTCTGCTGCTGGTCTTTCAACTGCTTCTGTGCTAGAGCCAGATTGTAGCGGGTCTCATCGTCTTTCGGATTGTTGCGCAAAGACTCCTTATAAGCTTCAATACACTGAGGCAGCTGCTTGCTCGACTGCAGGATCACTCCCATATTGTGATAGATTTCTGCCAGTTTAGCCTTATCCTTCTCAATCTTGGAAACAGATTCAAACTGTTCCATCGCTTCTTTAGCCTTTTGCTGCATCAACAGGGCATTCCCCAAATTGAACATGGCATCAGTCGACTGTGGATTCACCTCCAAAGCCTTACGGTAATCCACTTCCGCCTTGATGAACAGACTATCTGCATACAATTTATTGCCGCTGCGTAAATAATCCCGGTCGGTTTTCTGAGCCCAGGCACAACCGGCCATACACAGGAGACACAAGGTAATAGATGATTTCTGTAACATACGCATTCTTCCTTATTTAAATAGTCTGACATTCTTGAATAGCGGATTCTTCCGTTCCAGGATAAGCATTTCTACAATGAGCAAGAACAAAGCCAACCAAGCCAAAGCCTGGAACTGCTCATCAAACTCTGTAAACACCTGGCTTTCGACATCCGCCTTTGACAACTTGACAATCTCGCTATTGAGAATTTTTTCTGCCGAATTGGTATTATCCACACGAATGTACATCCCATTGCCTGCTTTGGCAATTTCCTGACACATCGCTTCGTTCAGTCGGGTCACAATCACATTTCCGTCTTTATCCCGACGAAAATCATTGCTACCCGGTTGGCTGGGAATAGGTGATCCGTCGGGCGAACCGATTCCCAACACAAAGACCTGCATGCCCTTTTCGGCAGCTTCCTTAGCGGCTTCTACAGCTCCACCTTCATGATTTTCCCCATCGGTAATAACAATGATGGCACGGCCTACCCCTTCCTGTGGAGTAAAGCTCTTCATGGCTAGACGAATAGCGGCACCTACATCAGTACCTTGCGTCGTAATCAAGGACGGATTAATGGTCTCGAGAAACATCTTAGCCGAAACGTAATCGCTCGTGATAGGCAATTGAGTAAAGGCATCGCCCGCAAAGACGATGAGTCCCACCTTGTCGTTGTTGAACGTATCCACCAGACGGGCAATTAATTTCTTCGACTTATCCAGTCGACTGGGAGTCACATCCTCGGCCAACATCGAGTTCGAAATATCCAGCGCAATCACTGCTTCCACACCACTGCGCTTCACCGTCTCCATCTTCGAGCCAAACTGAGGTCGGGCCAGCATAAAGATGACCAAGGTCATGGCCGACAGAGTCAACCAAAACTTCACATCGGGTCGATACTTGGAAATGGTAGGCATCAAAGCCTGAATCAATTCCGGATCTCCATACTTGCGGATATGCTGGCGACGCAGGTAATTGGCATACAAGAACAGCGCCACCAAGCCCGGCAGAAGCAGGAGCAAATATAAAATGTTCGGATCTGCAAATCGAAACATGGCTGCTAGTTTTAAGGTATTTTTTTCAATACGGAGTTACGCAACAGAATGTCGAGCAGGATGCAGAAAAAGGCAATCCAAGCAAAGACTTGGTAATCTTCCTCCCGTTTACTGAATTCCTTGACATTCAACTTTGTCTTCTCCAATTTATCAATCTCCTGATAGACCTCTTTCAACTTTGAGTTGCTGGTAGCCCGAAAATAATTCCCGTTGGTGGTTCCGGCAATCTCCGTCAAGGTCTTTTCATCTATTTCAACCGGCACATTTACATACTGTACCCCGGCATAGGTCTGCATCGGATAAGGAGCTGTTCCATTGGTTCCCACCCCGATAGTATAGACACGGATGCCAAACTGCTTCGCAATCTCGGCAGCTGTCAACGGCGAAAGATCACCACGGTTGTTGCTACCGTCGGTCAACAGAATGATAACCTTCGATTTGGCTTTACTGTCCTTTAGGCGGGTCACTGCATTGGCTATACCCATACCGATGGCTGTACCATCCTCAATCAGGCCCCGCTGTGCAAAATCACCGGTAATTCCATTGAAAAGGTTCAGCAACACAGCATGGTCGACCGTCAATGGGCACTGCGTAAAACTTTCGCCGGCAAAGATGGTCAAACCGATATTGTCATTTGGACGACCATTGATAAATTCCGAAGCCACTTGTTTGGCAGCTTCCAATCGATTGGGCTTCAAGTCTTCGGCCAACATACTGGTCGATACATCGACGGCCAACATAATGTCGATCCCCTCGATTTCCGTATTCTGCCAATTGTCAGTCGTCTGCGGACGAGCCAACACCAGGATGATCATGACAATAGCCAGCACACGCAACACAAAAGGAGCATGCAGCAAATAGATTTTCCAACTGCGCGGCGCGTGCATATACATGCGAGTAGTCGACACCTGCAGTGTAGGTTCCGTTTTTTTCCGCTTCATGACATACCATATAATATAAGGTATCAGCAGAACCAACAGGAACAAATATTCAATATTGGCAAAAATCATTTTCTTCTTTTTTAAGCGTTAAAACCAAAGGTTATAAAGGCCGGACATCACCTTGTACAGCAAGATTACCATCACGATTACGATGACCACCATACTGCCCAGCAAGAGCCAACGGCCTTGTTGACTTCGCTTTTCTTCGATGGTAATTTCAGTCGGTTCAGGTTTGGCATTCGGATCAGGCTCTACTTTTGTACGGTTGATGAAAGTCACCGCATTGACCAGGTTCATGTCATTCTCGTTCATCATCGGCGCATGTTTGGCAAACTTTACCAAGTCGGCCGTCTCGAACAGGAACATCAAGTCTTTTAGCGACTCCTTGTCACTAACAGCCCGCAGCTGCTCGATGATTTCCGCTGAAGTCATTTCCATGGCATTGAATCCAAAACGTTCTTCCATATAGGTACGCAAAACGTCGGTCAATTCTGTATAGTATCCCTTCGGATCCGTTGAACGTAGGCTACGATCCCCCTTGATCCGTTCTATATCCAACAAAGCCTGCTGGTGAGGTGCCAATTTGGGCTCCACTTTTACCTTTCTGATAATCGGTTTGTTGTCCCGGTAACGAACCCACAAATAATAGCCCAGCGCTCCCAATGCAAGCATCAACAGGGTGAGCCACACGATGGATGACACATCGTCCCAGGTAATAGGAACTTCCCGGATATCCTTCGGCCCGAAGAACTTATCCGGATTCAAGGTATCCACCGGTACGGAGTAAACCTTAACGGCCAACGCTTTCGAGCGATAAGGCTTTCCATCCACCAACACCTCAAACGGAGGCAAGTAATAGAGGGCCGAATCGAAGGAAGTGATGGTATACTCCTGTCCGATCAGCAACCGTTTGCCGTCGTTCAACAATTGAGTATCCGGCTTGGCCACATCCAGAATCTCCACTCCCCGCACCAGTGTGTCACGCAAGAGCGGCAGCTGCAGCTTCTGCTGAGCATCCATACTTACTTCCAGTTTCACCTTGGCTTGTTCGCCAATGAGAAGTTGGAGTGAATCGATGCGTGCATCCACCGTTACCTGTTGCGCGTATGTACCCAAGGTAGCCATGGCCAAGCAGGCTCCCAGAACGACCTTCCGAACCCAGTTGCCGGTAAACAATCTATTCATATTCGTTAATTTCGTTTAGCAAATAAGTTGAGCAATGACTTCACGTAGTCCTGGTCTGTGCGGACTGATACCGCATCGACATTGCTCTTGGTAAATGTCTCGTTCAAAATGGCTTGTCGCTCCTCCCACCACTGACGATGAGCCAACCGCAAAGCGCGCGATGAAGTGTCAATCCATTGTTCATGCCCTGTTTCTGCATCCCGTACCTTCATCAGTCCGACGTCAGGCAGTTCAGCCATGCGACGGTCGTATACCTGAATGGCTACGATATCGTGTTTCCGATTGGCAATGGTCAACGCATTGCGGAAATTGTTCTCGTCAATGAAATCGCTCAACATGAAGGTGGTGCAACGTTTCTTGATGACCTGTGTCAGGTATTGCACCGCCATCTGTATATCCGTCCGTTTGCTCTCTGGACGAAAATCCAGCAGTTCACGGATAATATAGAGGATGTGTTTACGTCCTTTTTTGGGTGGAATGAATTTTTCGATGCGGTCCGAGAAGAAGATCACCCCGATTTTATCGTTGTTCTGGATGGCCGAAAATGCCAGCGTAGCTGCAATCTCAGTCACCATATCCTTCTTCATCTGCTTCACCGTACCGAAATCCAAGCTGTTCGATACATCGATAAGGAGCATCACAGTCAATTCACGCTCTTCTTCAAACACCTTCACGAAGGGTTTGTGGTAGCGAGCCGTCACGTTCCAGTCGATGTCGCGCACATCATCGCCATACTGGTATTCACGCACTTCGGCAAACGACATACCTTTCCCTTTGAAGGCCGAATGATACTGGCCGGCAAAGATATTGTTCGAAAGCCCGCGCGTCTTGATTTCAATCTGGCGAACCCGTTTTAAAATATCACTTGTTTCCATACTGTTCGTATCGTACTCAGATTATTGTTTCGGTTAAAGTCAATCCTGGTGGCGGAAAAGTGAGAGTTTTCCGCCGCGCACGACCGAGAATTAGGGCACTTCAACCTTATTCAGAATCTGGCTGACAATCTCATCGGAAGTCATGTTCATAGCTTCCGCTTCGTAAGTCAAGCCGATACGGTGACGCAATACGTCATGAGCTACGGCGCGTACGTCTTCCGGAATCACATAACCGCGACGCTTGATGAAGGCATAACTGCGAGCCGCCAGCGCCAAGTTGATGGAAGCACGCGGTGAACCTCCGAAACCAATCAGATCCTTCAGGTCCTTCAAATCGTACTTTTCCGGATAACGAGTAGCGAAGACTATGTCTGCAATATATTGTTCAATCTTTTCGTCCAAGTACACCTGACGTACCACCTTGCGGGCTTCCAGGATATCTTCGGCCTTCAGGATGGGGCGGATTTCAATCTTTTCACCGGTGATATTCTGACGGATAATCTTCTTCTCCTCTTCCAGTTTCGGATAGTCAATGATTACCTTCAGCATAAAACGGTCGACCTGAGCTTCCGGCAGCGGATACGTACCTTCCTGTTCAATAGGATTCTGCGTAGCCATTACCAGGAAAGGCTTCGGCAGCAAGAATGTGTCCTTGCTCAAGGTTACCTGACGTTCCTGCATGGCTTCCAGCAGCGCACTCTGCACCTTGGCCGGTGCACGGTTGATTTCATCCGCCAAAACGAAATTGGCAAAGATAGGACCCTTCTTGGCGATAAACTGTTCGTCTTTCTGACTATAAATCATCGTACCGATTACGTCGGCCGGCAACAAGTCTGGAGTAAACTGAATACGGCTATACTTTGCATCAATCAGGGAAGCCAGTGTTTTGATGGCTAAGGTTTTAGCCAAGCCCGGCACACCTTCCAACAGGATATGTCCGTCGGACAACAAGCCTATAAGCAGAGATTCTATCAAGTGTTTCTGACCGACAATGACTTGATCCATTCCGGTCATCAGGTTGGTTACGAACGCACTTTGTCTTTCAATTCGTTCATTCAATTCGCGAATATCAATTGATTCAGCCATAGTTTTATGTTTTAAATTATTTCATTTTTCCAATAAGAACGACACAATCCGTGTCTTGTTCAATTCACGCAGCCAAAATTACGGCAATTAATTAACTAGGGCAACTAAAATTTATTAAAAAACCCAAGGGCGTTCCACTTTTTAAAGCTTATTGAACTAAAGAATTTTAAAATGCCAGCTGCTTTTATCTCCATCTCTCTTCTATACCGGTCTATACCGGATACAAACAAGGCTAGACACTACCTACGTGCCCAGCCTCTATACGGATAACCCTATGAAGAAAGCCCATACACTATCGGCGAGGAGACAACTTGGGTATCCGAAGCTGCGTGCCAATCGGCACACGGTTTGCGTCCCGAATCACTCCTGCATTATGCTTGACGATATACGGCCATAACTCCTTGTTTCCAAAATATTTCAAGGAAATCTTGATCAGGCTCTCTCCCTCCTTCAAGGTGTGATTCGTGAGTGTTCCTGTGATATCGTATTCCAAGGTATCACTCAAGACTGCCGGCCGATTTTCGTCCGACCGTCCTTGAGCGTTCTCTGTCTGAACTTCCAATTCGACAGCCCCTGTTTCTGTAGAATCCACCCTGACGGAGAGAGAATCTACAGGTCGGATACTGTCGACAGCAATCACCTCTATCGGCTCGGGTGCCGAAACAGATGATGACGATGGATTCCGTTGTTGCACAAACAGATACACACCAACAGACAACGCCAACAGCAACAAGATACTCAATATCCAAATCCAGCGTCGGTACGTTGCCAAAGTATTGATTTCGGTCGACGCGGCCCTTGATTCCGGTTCTACGGCCGGTGTTCCCTGCACCGAAGTTTCCGCTTCTTCCGGCGATGATGACTTTCCGCCCAAGGGCGATTCTTCCCAGGTCACACAACGGGTAGTAACCTGTTCGGAGGTAATCTCTACCTTTTTAGCCACAATGGTCAACGAAGCCACTTCCGTTTCAGCCTTTTTCACAGCTGCGGTAGCCGTTTCAGCCTCGTGTTCCGGTGCTCCTGCAGAGGCTCCCACCCTTTCGATTTCCGGCGTGACTTCAACGGGTGACTGTTCTCTGACTGACAACTTTTCTTCCGATACTGCAGCAACTACCTCTTTGACTTCGGCAATTGATTCCGCTTTAGCTCCTGCCACAACCGAAGCAGTCTCTTCACCCGGTGAAGGCGCGTCAACTTCGGCAGAAACAGCTGCAACGGTTGCAGGTGACGTTGAAACCGAAGACGAAGTCGGAACAATCGGTTCCTCCGCATCGTTTTCCGTGCGAAGCTCTTCCGCCAGTTCCTCTTCTGTTTCGGTAACCGTGTCTTCCAATTGCGTACCCTCATTCAGAATCACCGTCTCGAAATGGGCAAACGGTTTGTTGATTTGGTCCTTCATCGACGTATCGGGCGTAAAAGAAACCTTTGTATGCCCTTGAATCTCAATTCGCTCCCCGGTGTTGACATCCACACTTTCCCGACGGTCCACCTCGGTCAGTTTAAAGGTTCCCAATCCTTTTACCTTGACGTATTTCTCACGTTCCAAAGCTTCCTCAATTAGGTCGAACATTCCTTTGACCACCGCTTCTGCTTCCTTTTTGGACAGCTCGTGCTTTTCGGCCAACAGGTCAATCAAATCTTGCAAACTTCTTTTTTCGTTCATGGTTCCTTCAGGGTTAGGGAGTGGAATGAATGGAATGGGTTACTTAAACTTCTCTTTCAAGGTAGGGCTGGGCTTAAAGGTCAGTACCAGCTTAGGCGGAATCAGCATCCGTTGCTGTGTAGCAGGGTTTACGGTGATGCGTTCGAGTTTTTTCTTCACGTCAAACACGCCAAATCCCTGGATAGACAACGTATTGCCTTCCTGCAGTTCCTGCGTCATCAGATTAATGACCGAGGATACCAACTGCGTGGTATCCTTGTGGGTATAATCCAACCTACGCGCCAGTTCGGTTATAAAATCTTTGTTGTTCAAGGTCACTCAATTTATTGAATTGACTACTGGATTACGCGGGCATAGAGGTCGAAATCATCGGCATCGGTCACCTCCACTTGGTAGAACTGACCCAGTTCCAACGGCTGTTCATCCGCCTTGATCAGCACTTCGGGATCCACCTCCGGAGAATCGAACTGGGTACGACCCACGTAATACTCCCCTTCCAGGCGGTCGATGATGACCCGATAGGTCTGGCCAATCTTGGCCGCACTCAGCTCGGCCGACACCTCTTGCTGCAGCGCCATCAATTCGTCCAGACGTTGTTGTTTCACTTCCTGCGGAATCTCATCTTCGTATTCACTGGCCGCGAATGTACCTTCTTCTTCCGAATAGGCGAAAGCCCCCATACGGTCGAAACGAGCCCGACGCACAAATTCCTTCAATTCCTCGAAGTCAGCTTCGGTCTCACCCGGATGTCCGACCATCAACGTCGTACGCAAATGGATACCCGGCACTTCCCGGCGGAAGCGTTCAATCAGTTCATAGGTTTGTGCCTTCGTCACATGACGGCGCATACGCGTCAGCATGTTGTCACTGATGTGCTGCAAGGCAATATCCATGTATTTGCACACATTGTCATGTTCACGCATTACCCGGAACAAATCTTCCGGGAAATGAGCCGGATAAGCATAGTGCAGGCGAATCCATTCCACACCGGGAATCGCCGCCATTCGTTCAATCAGTTCCGGCAGTTTCTGGGTATGATACAGATCTACTCCATAATAGGTCAGTTCCTGGGCAATCACTTGAAATTCTTTCACCCCTTCTGCCACCAACTGACGCACCTCGTCCAAAATTTCCTCCATCGGACGGGAAACGTGACGCCCCGTGATGATAGGAATTGCACAATACGAACATTTCCGGTCACAGCCTTCCGATATCTTCAGGTACGCATAATGGCTTGGGGTGGTCAACTTGCGTTCTATGGCCAGTTCGGGCTGATAGGCTTTACCCAAATCAGCCAACAACTCGTTCCAGTTGAATTTGCCGTAAAATTTGTCTACCTGCGGAATCTCCACTTGCAGTTCCTTCAGGTAGCGTTCCGACAGACAGCCCATGACATAAAGCTTCTTCAGTTCGCCTTCTTCCTTGGCCTGGCAGAATTCCAGAATCAGGTTAATGGATTCCTCCTTGGCATCGCCGATGAATCCACACGTATTGATAACGGCTATCTCGCCTTCGGGATGATCAGAATCATGCGTCACTTCATAGCCGTTAGCTTCCAGTTGGCGCATCAACTTCTCTGAATCGACCAGATTCTTGGAACATCCCAAGGTAATGATATCTATTGTATTGCGTTTCATGTATTTCCGTTGTTATTGTTTGCTGTTTTCTCCAAACAGAGAATCGACGAATTCTTTCTTGCGGAACAACTGCATATCTTCGATACCTTCACCCAAGCCAATGTATTTCACCGGAATCTTGAATTGGTCGGAAATACCGATTACGACACCTCCCTTGGCTGTACCGTCCAATTTCGTGATAGCCATCGCATTCACTTCGGTAGCCAGCGTAAACTGCTTGGCCTGTTCGAAGGCATTCTGTCCAGTCGAGCCATCCAACACCAGCAACACTTCATGCGGTGCATCGGGTACCACCTTCTTCATCACATTCTTGATTTTAGTCAGCTCGTTCATCAGACCAATCTTGTTGTGCAAACGGCCAGCGGTGTCGATGATGACCACATCGGCACTATTAGCTACTGCCGAACTCAGTGTATCGAACGCTACAGAAGCCGGGTCAGAACCCATTTTCTGCTTCACGACAGGCACACCTACCCGTTCACCCCAAATATCCAACTGTTCTACAGCAGCCGCACGGAACGTATCCGCTGCTCCCAGATAGACCTTCTTGCCTGCCTTCTTGAATTGGTAAGCCAACTTACCGATGGTAGTGGTCTTTCCTACTCCATTCACGCCTACAACCATGATGACATACGGCTTCTTGTCGGCAGGCACCTCAAAGTCATCCGTATCCACCGTATTGTTTTCGGTGAGCAGGGCAGCAATCTCCTCACGAAGAATACGGTTCAATTCCTGTGTATTCACATACTTGTCCCGGGCCACACGTTCCTCAATACGTTTGATAATGTTCAGCGTGGTCTCTACACCCACATCCGAAGTAATGAGCACTTCCTCCAGATTATCCAGCACTTCATCGTCCACCTTTGACTTTCCAGCCACGGCACGGGCAATCTTACCGAATACACTTTCTTTGGTCTTAGACAATCCCTTGTCTAAGGTTTCCTTCTTTTCTTTCGAGAAAAAATTAAAAAATCCCATATTGGAGTCTGATTTATCTGTTTATGCTACAAAGATATAACTATTCTCTAACACCGACAAACAAAAGCTACAGAATGATGCAGGGAGGAATCACACATTTTTCGTTCGCGTGCACCGAGAAGTCCCCCTACACGCATAAAAAAAGGTTCCCTCCGTCCGAAACGGAAGAAACCTTTTTACCAGCTGACAGGCAGCCTATTATTTCTTGAAGAAGTCTTGAACTTTTTCGTTGGGAACCATCTGTTCATCGAAGATGTAAGCACCAGTCTTCGGAGACTTAACCATCTTGATAACCTTTGTATAAGAACGTCCTTCTTTAGCTGTACCTTTCAGGGTTGCTACTACTTTCTTTGCCATGGGTTATAATTATTTAATTTCTTTGTGAACTGTTACTCTTTTCAAAATCGGATTGTACTTCTTCAGTTCCAATCTTTCTGTGGTATTCTTGCGGTTCTTCGTTGTGATGTAACGAGAAGTTCCCGGCATACCACTATCCTTCATTTCAGTGCATTCAAGGATAACCTGTACTCTATTACCTTTAGCTTTCTTTGCCATAGTTGTTTCTCTCCTTTAATTAACCAATAATCTTGATGCTTTTCCAATCACAGTAGCCCTTTGCAACAGCTTCGTTCAGCGCTGCATCCAAGCCCTTCTTATTAATCACACGCAAGCCGTTCGCACAGATGCTCAGGCTAATCCAGCAATCCTGTTCTACATAGTAGAATTTCTTTGTAAACAAGTTCACATCAAAAGTTCTCTTGGTTCTTCTCTTAGAGTGTGAAACGTTGTTGCCAATCATGGCTTTCTTTCCGGTAATTTGACAAATCTTCGACATTGCTATCTTACTTTTTTAGTTTTATTCATTACTTATTTCAAACGGAGTGCAAAATAAGCACTTTTATTTGTATTACACAAGAAATTCAGCAATAAAATACGCTTTATTGCTCATTTTCTTCGTTTTGGAACAATTTTCGAAGCAAAAGTAAGGCGTTTTGGGTGGCGGCAGCGATATTTTTATTGCGACCTTCATCCCCTTCGATTTGGGTCGTGATGACTCTGTCCTTACAACCGGCTGCAATCCAAACGGTTCCCACAGGCTTTTCCGGAGTTCCTCCAGTCGGACCTGCCACACCTGAAGTGGCCACCGCACAATCGGTATTCAGCAATTTCATGGCCCCCTTCACCATCTCCACAACCGTTTCTTCGCTCACAGCACCATGCGTCTCCAACGTAGCCGGGCTCACACCCAACAGATTTTCTTTCACTTCATTGGAATACGCAATGATACCCCCCTTGAAAAAGCGTGAGCTTCCGGCAATGGCGGTGATAGCAGCTGCCACATTTCCTGCCGTGCAGCTCTCGGCGGTAGCGAGTGTCAGGTTTTCCTTCCAGAACAACTCGTTAATCTCTTTACTTAAGAATTTCCCTTCTACTGACATTTTCGTTATGTTTTGTGTATATTAAATTGTAACTCTTGAATAGGCCGGCTGGTCGATGCTGCAGAAATCCTGGTCCTGATACTTGTAGTAACCGGTGATGGCAATCATCGCTGCATTGTCGGTAGTATAGCTGAATTTCGGGATATAGATTTTCCAACCATACTTCTGGGCATGCTCACGGAAAGCATTGCGCAATCCGTTGTTGGCCGATACGCCACCGGCTACAGCCACTTCCTTGATGCGAAGTTCTTTGGCCACCTTGCGCAACTTGTCCATCAGGATGTCGACAATGGTTGCTTCCAACGATGCAGCCAGATCTTCCTTGTGGTGTTCGATGAAATCCGGATCCTCCTGCAGCCAATCGCGCAACGAGTACAGGAACGAGGTCTTCAGACCGCTGAAACTATAGTTGAATCCCGGTATATGGGGTTTACTGAAGGTATAAGCCTTCGGATTCCCCTGACGGGCCAGTTTGTCAATAATCGGACCACCGGGATAACCCAGCCCCATTACCTTCGAACACTTGTCGATGGCTTCGCCGGCTGCATCGTCAATGGTCTGTCCCAGCACCTCCATCTCCTTGTACGATTTTACCAGGATAATCTGCGAATTGCCTCCCGATACCAGCAAGCAAAGGAAGGGGAATTTCGGTTGGTCGGCATCTTCTTCCGATTCTTTCACGAAATGCGCTAACACGTGGGCCTGCAGGTGGTTAACGTCAATCATCGGAATGCCTAACGAGCGGGCAAAACCTTTAGCAAACGACACACCGACCAGCAGCGAACCCATCAAACCGGGACCGCGCGTAAACGCTACGGCACTCAGTTCTTCCTTTGTCACCCCAGCACGCTTCAACGCTTCATGCACCACCGGCACAATGTTCTGTTGATGCGCACGCGATGCCAACTCGGGCACTACACCGCCATACGATTCGTGTACAGCCTGACTGGCCACCACATTCGACAGCAGTACGCCATTCTTGATGACAGCAGCCGAAGTGTCATCACACGACGACTCTATACCTAATATAATTGTATCCTTTTTCATACGATATGCTATACTATACCTTATAATATATTAATAGGTCAATATTTCCAGCCCAGACTCTGTCATGACGAACGTATGTTCCCACTGAGCCGAGGGTTCTTCGTCTTCGGTCACTACGGTCCATCCGTCTTCCTCGTCAATGAACACCTCATGTGTTCCCATGTTGATCATCGGTTCAATGGTAAACACCATCCCTGGTACCAGCAACATACCTGTACCCTTCTTTCCGAAATGTTCCACATCGGGCTCTTCGTGGAATTCCACTCCTACACCATGACCACACAAATCACGAACTACCGAGAACCCGTTCTTCTTGGCATGCTTTTCCACCGCATGGCCGATATCTCCCACGAAACCAAACGGCTGAGCCGCCTGCATACCTATTTCCAGACATTCCTTGGCCACATCCACCAGTTTCTGTTTCTTTGGAGTCGTTTCTCCGATGACAAACATGCGCGATGCGTCGGCATAATAGCCGTTCAGGATAGTCGTACAATCCACGTTGATGATATCGCCTTCCTCCAGAATTTCGAATTCATTGGGAATACCGTGGCACACCACCTCGTTGATGGACGTACAGCAACTCTTCGGGAAACCCTCATAACCCAGTGTAGCTGGAGTAGCTCCGTGGTCGAGCGTATATTCGTATACCAGTTTGTCAATTTCCAACGTGCTCATACCCGCATGAATTTCCTGCGCCACCAAATCAAGGACACCCGTATTGATGATACCACTGCGACGGATTCCTTCAATCTGCTCCGGTGTCTTGATCAGCTCACGTGTCGGAACCAGATAACCTCGATCTTGATAGTAAAGCACTCTTTTGTCCAATTCGGTCAACTCTTCCCCCTTGGGCACTCTCCAATTGATTTTCTTTCTTCTCATATCGGTTGTTTTATCAACTCACAAAGTTACGTGAAATATTTGGAATACCGGCAACAAAGGGCCCTAGTTTTTTTGGGAAAGCCTGCCCAAAAAGAGCAGGCAGGGAAAGCAATCATCAGACCGTTTTGCAAATCTTCTTCCGGATTATCTTGTCCTTCGCCACCCATTTGCTCAGTTCGATGTGCGTATAGGCTTCGTCATGCAACAAACTGGCAGTGTCCGTCGTATTGTCGCCCGACACGTTCCAAGTCAAGAGTATCGTATGGATTTTCAGCGCCTTCAATTTACGTATCAGCATCTCGTAGTCAGCATCTTCGGTAATCAACAGCACATAATCAAACTTGCGGATGACCGAAAGCTCGTAAGCTTCCAGGACAAACCAGACATCGATACCCTTCTCGATCACCGTCACATGGCCGCCCTTCTGGATTTTGCGCAAATGCATGTGGTGAAAGATGACGTCATTTTCAATCAGTGTATCTTCACACTTCCGCTCACTGAACCAAACAATCGCCCTCCAAACAACCTTACGTGGATAAACGGACTACTCGTCCTGCAATCGAATCGGACGGCTCCGAAACACTGCCTGCCGATTGACAGGCAGTGGGAAAGTCAATTCATAATCGTCCGAATCGGGATGATAAACCAATACCACGAGGTCGCCGTTCTACGGCGACTGCATCTGTCCGAAAGTTTCTACCATCAAATGTAACTGCCTCATAATGAACAGTCGGACAACCAACGAATAGAAAGTGCCGTACGCCCGACGTTCTTCTTTAAGCCGAACCAATTCGGCATAGGTACGCAAATATCCCCATTCCTGCTCCCGCAGACGAGGCTCTTCACTGAACACGAACTGCCGTCGGGGAAAAGCAGCTGCCACCTGCGCAAAAGTGGAGCGGGTCCGCCAAAAGGGAGAGACATAAAAGTACAGTGTTTCCTCTCCGACCAACAACTTCAGCTTCAATCCCGCCTGACGGGCCTGCTCAAGGCCTTTTCCGTCAGTTCGATGGTATAATCGGGTTCAGTGGCAAACTTGCACTCATCGGTGTTGGCATGACATTCACCATGCCGAATCAAGATAATTCTACGTGGCTTCATCAGTTCTTCTTCATTAAGTCCATACCATCCGGCGCACCAAAGCCCTGCAGGCATCAGAGGCAAGGAAACAAACCATCCTACTGCTAATACCTCGATGCAATCCTGTCGGCAAGGCAAAAAGTTCTACGAACACTTCAAAATCCTTGACCTTTTAGAATTATTTTTTTCGATACAAACGTTGCAAAACCGTTTTTTTCTGTATCTTGCTGACGATTATTCAAACGAGCCTACCATAGAT